>Ga0308165_1003125_pt1 | contig 18292 bp, 13 predicted proteins | sample PhyWR2_FD_201032 | JGI IMG/M metagenome (GOLD analysis project Ga0308165, IMG submission 201032) | Phyllosphere microbial communities from UC Gill Tract Community Farm, Albany, California, United States - DLSLW.R2 | ecosystem: Host-associated > Plants > Phyllosphere > Unclassified | place: USA...
TGGGTCAGTTCAAGCGCCATTATCCGGAGTTACGAATAGTTGCGACCGTTGATCGTAATCAGGCGCTACATACAGCACTGGATAATAATATGCTGGATATGGTGCTGGTATGGCAGTCGGAAGCACAGCGACACAAGGGAAAGAGACTCGGGGAATGTGCGCTGGAGTGGATTTATCATCCTGATCTTGATATTACCGCGCTGCTAGCGAGTGGCGATCCCTTACCACTGGTTATGTTTGACAGTCCCTGCCTGATGCGAAAGCGTGCCACTGATTGTCTTGATAACGCAGGTACCCCCTGGCGAGTCATGTTTGTCAGTCACAGTTTGAGTGGTATCTGGGCGGCAGTACAGGCGGGTCTGGGTATCACTGTACGGACACAAATAGGGATGCCAGCTAATCTGCGCAAGGCAACCAGTCTGTTACCTTCTCTCGGCTCTCTGGGCATTTCTCTTGAGCAGTTAACTGCGGATAACTCTCCTCATCAGGCGCACGCGATGCTTGTGCAATTGATGGAGGAGGCATTATTAAAAGAGCTGGCAATTTAATTGAGTTGTAAGGTAAGACGATAACTTGATTAATGTTCAGAGCCGGGAATGATGTTATCCATTCCCGGCTCGGTCAAAAGATAATCATATCAGAAACTGATAACACCTTTTATCAGTAGCGCAATGATAATTATATCAAGCAGTAATAAAATGCCTAAATAAATATACTCAGTAGCGGAAAATAAGGGCTTGTTATCATGTTTCTCTTTTCGTGACCAGATAAATACCGGTAAGCCGCAAGTGAGTAATAATGGCACCAAAGCAACATACTGAATTTCACTGGCGTAGAGAATAAACAGACAGAATAGTGCACCGAGAATGCCACTGGTCAGAGCCAGCGCCCGGCCTTTTTTAGCTAAAGTGTCGTATTCACGATTCAGGCAAATTTTTGTTATATACAGCGTGGTAGTGATATAGGCAGGCACCACCATTAAGGCACTGATATTATACATGGTAGTCCATGCATTATTCGAGAAATAGACTAACAGCATGGCGGCCTGCATCACAAAGCTACTTACCCAAAGTGAAACATTGGCAGCTTGTTTGCTATTGGTACGGGCAAAAGCTTTTGGAAATGCGCCTTTTTGACCTGCGACCATCGGGATCTCGGCACACAGCATAGTCCAGGCTAACCAGCCAGCTAATACAGAGATAATTAAACCGACATTCATTAACCAGCTACCCCAGGAACCGACCACTTTTGCCAGTACACCCGCGGTAGAAGGGTTACTCACCTGAGCGAGTTCAGGTTGTGACATTGCACCAAAAGGTAAAACAGACATCAGAATGTAGATAACCAGCGCGATGATAAACCCTAATAGCGTCGCTTTACCGACATCTTTTTTGTTTTTTGCCCGCCCGGATAGCACGACTGCGCCTTCAACACCGATAAATGCCCAGAGGGTAACGGTCATCGGTGCCAGGATTTGCGACATTAATGACACCGGTTCGGCGTGATTATTTACGGTTGAGACAATTTGTGGGGCATCACCCCAAAAGTTAGTTAATAGCTGTGAATAGTTAATTAAAAAACCAAGCAGAACAACAAACAGCACCAGGGGAACTAATTTTGCAATAGTACCAATGGTATTAATAAAACCGGCAACTTTAGTCCCGGATAATACCAGGAAGTTATATCCCCAGATAAGAACGGAACCACAAATAATGGAGTTTAAGTTATTCCCATCAGTGAATACACCTGGAAAGAATTCATTAAGAGCATCCATTAAAATGACAGCAAAGGCAACGTTGCCAAATGCAGTCATTAACCAGTATCCCCAGGCAACGTTAAAACCAATAAATGAGCCAAATCCTTCCTGGGCATACATATAGACGCCGGCCTGGAGATCAGGACGCAGGTCAGACAGCACTCGAAATGAGTTGGCAATAAAGTAAATACCAATCCCAGCGATAATCCACGCGATGATAACGGGTCCAACAGCTGAGGTAGCGGCGGTATTCTGCGGAAGGCTAAATACACCACCACCTAACATAGAGCCAACCACGATGGCGATTAACGCAATAAGCCCAAGTTTATGCCCGTCTGATGAGTCTGCTGCTTTATCAGCAACTGGAGTGTTTTTTGCCATAAATAAAATCCTCTGAGTAGTCTGGCCAATATAAAGTCCGGCATTAGGATGCCGGACATTTCTAATCACAACCGGCTATTGGCGACCTTTTTTAATCGTTGGTGATACCCGACGTGTAAATGTTTTATGTTCAGGCAATGCGACAGCCTGCCTGTCGTCTTCGATTATTGCTCTGACCCAGAAATCACCCTTGTCATCAACATTGACACCTTGAATTTCATGCTCAAAGCCAGGGAAATGTTTATCGAACTCTTGCAGTGCTCGCAGATAGCCGATAATACCTTTATCTCCCTCAGGCATACGCTCTCCAGGCATCAGAACCGGGATGCCTGGGGGATAAGGGACCAGCATACTGGCGGCAATTCGGCCGCTAAAGTCATCGAGACGGATATGCTCTGCTTTATAACGAACCACTTTCTGATACGCCGCGGCGGGGGTCATGACCGGTTCAGGATCGGTATTTACCGCATCATTGATATGTTTCATCAGATCCAATGCCTGCATTTTTTCGTGCATTGACTGGCAAAGTTGTTTGAGGGTCAGATGGTCATAATGCGGAGATTGTCCTTTTAGAGACGGGATCGCATCAATAGCCAGCGCATTGGTGCCATACAGTTTTTTAAACGCCAGCAGGCTTTCAATCAGTGTGCCCCATTTCCCTTTTGTTATCCCCACTGAGAACAGAATCAGCACGGTATAATCGCCAGTACGGGCAATTTCAATACGTCTGTCATCTAAAAATTTCGTTAACAGATAGCCTGGAATACCCTGTCCTTCGTACTCACCTTGGGTGTTAATCCCTGGGCAGGTAATGGTCACTTTCACTGGGTCAAGCATACTGTTGGTGTCAGCAAGGTCAGTGTCAGCAAAGCCGTGCCATGCTTCACCAGCACGTAAAGCCCAACAATCGGGGTCATGGCTGAGTAATGACAGCGGTGCTTCTTCAAAGCTATAACGTTCGCCGCTGTCACTATCACGTACTTCTGTTGGTTGTAAGACGTCAAAGAACCAGGCTGACTCGCCTTCTTGTTCACGAATTTGACGTTTTACCGAAACGACCGCTTTACGGAACGCGATAGCCTCTTCAATCGACTCTTGTACTAAAGAGTAACCAGATTCGCCTTGCATCATACTAACCGCAACATCGATAGAGGCAATAATAGGATAGAAAGGAGAGGTGGTGCCATGCATCATAAATGAGTCATTGAAGTCATCGAAATTCAGTGGTGCACGATCGCTTTTTTTAACATGAATCATTGATGCCATTGACAGTGAAGGCAGCATTTTATGTGTGGATTGAACGGCAAAAATAGTCGGGCGCTCAGGCGTATCGTCCGCATCCATTGCAAAGCGGCCTTTATACAGCGGGTGGAAACGGGCATAGGCATACCAGGCTTCATCAAAATGAATACGCGGAACACTGGCACCTAAGTGTTTGACCACATCATTAACGTTATAGCAGAAGCCGTCATAGGTACAGTTAGTCACAACGGCGTAGCTCGGATCCTGACTGACAGCATCGGCAGCCAGCTTACTTTGCGCAATTAAGGCCGTGATACTGGCTTTTTTTAGGCGCTCGGTGGGGATAGGTCCAATCAAACCATAAGCATTACGCGTCGGTTTGAGATAGACCGGACGCGCCTGAGAAAGAGTCAAGCCGTGATTCAGCGACTTATGGCAGTTTCTGTCAACAATAGCGATTTCATCTGCCGCGACCGCGCCTTGGGTGACAATACGGTTTGAACCTGATGAGCCAGAAACACCATAAAAGGTCCAGTCAGCACCAAACAATTCGGCAGCAATTTCTTCTGATTTTTTTGACGGACCAGCATGAATAAGATAGTCACCCATTTCAGCGGTAGCGACACCAATATCGGCGCGCATCATGTTCTCACCGAAGAAGTTGATAAATTCAATCCCGACGGGGTGTTTCTGGTAAGCCATCCCCCCCATATGTCCGGGGCAGTCCCAATAGTAATCACCATCCTCAGTAAAATCTTTCAGCGTTTTAAAGTAAGGTGGTAACAGGTTATCGGCATAGCGACGGACCAGGGTATAAATTCGATTCGCCGTGAAGTCGGCTGTTTCCGAGAACAGATAAATATATTCACTGACCTCTTTCAGAATGCCAAGTGGTACATTATCAGTAATGTTTTCTTCAGAAATCAGTAATAACGGTGTAGTGGCATTTCTTTTTCGCAACACTTCAATAAACAACAGTATTTCGCTGCCAATAAGTGGATTTTTTTCATCCCAGTAGATACCAATTGCACTATACTTTGGGCTTTCTTTGATTAATTTAAGGCCATCATTTATTTTCCGGACAACATGAGCATGGAAACCACGTTCGGTAATGGCTAATTTTAAATTTTCCAGTGCTTGAATTGCCGGGGTATCGTTATTTAGCCCCGCTGATGATATAAATAATACATTATGATTAAACTTCATCATGATTCTCCATCTTTATTTTTCAAAGCCAATATAGAGCCGGAGAGAAAATCCAGCGCTAGTATTTATTTTAACCCGCGTTATTTGTCGGGTTAAAAGTTAATAATTCCATTGAGGTAGAGAACTAAAACTAAGATATCGATAGCGATAAGGACTATAAAAAAGAGTCGTTCGATATTAGTGAATACTTTTGTGGCACCATCATTTTCAATTCTGGCCCATACAAATAGCGGTAGTCCGATAGTTAGCAGCAAAGGAACCATGGCCAGATACATTACTTCACTGGCATAGAACATAAACAGGCAAAATATCATACCAATGATGCTACAAATCAGAGCGGAAAAGCGACTATGTTCTGTTGGATACTTATCATACTCATCGGTAAGACAGAGTTTAAACAGGTAAGCTGTTGACATAAGGTAAGCAGGGAGAACGGTTAAGGCTGAGATGGCCAGCATGGCTAACCAGGCATGATTAGAAAAATAAACCATAAAAATAACTGCCTGCATAAAAGCGCTACTGATCCATAAGGAAACAGAGGCTGAGCCATTTTTATTCTTCTGAGCAAAAGGTTTTGGGAAAGTCCCGTTTTGTGCCGCGACCATCGGAATTTCAGCACAAATCATCGTCCAGGCCAGCCAACTGGTAAGAACAGAAACCAGTACGCCAAGGGTAATCATTATCTCGCCCCAGTCACCGACAATGATTTTCAGTATTCCGGCGGTAGAAGGGGTGGCGATGACACTGAGTTCTTTTTGTGAAAGAACACCGAAAGGCAGTATCGAGATCAGAACACAGACCACCAGTGAAATCACGAAACCGATAAAAGTTGCTTTACCAATATCTTTTTTGTTTTTTGCCCGACCTGAAAGCGCGACCGCACCTTCAACACCGATAAAACACCAGAGTGCGACGTTCAGCGGTGAAGTCACTTGTGAGAATATCGAGCCTAACTGCTGGTCAGGAAGTGCTGAGCTATGGCCCCAAGGGTTGCTGGTAATATGGGTATATTTCATAAAGTAGACTAACAGGAATACAAATACCACTAAGGGAACCAGTTTGGCGAGTGTGCCAATGATATTAATCGTACCTGCCACACGAGTACCAGAAAGCACCAGGAAATTAAACCCCCAGACTAATATTGATGCACCAATAATGGATGGAATATTGTTACCGCCTTTAAAGTCACCGGGCAGAAAATAATTTAAGGTGTCCATTATCATAATAGCAAAGGCAACATTACTGAATATCGTCATTAGCCAGTAACCCCAGGCGACGATGAATGCAGTAAATGCGCCAAAGCCTTCTCGGGAATACATATAAATTCCTGATTGTAAGTCAGGGCGAAGATTCGACAATATAATGAATGCTCGGGAGATAAAGAACATACCAAATCCACAAACTATCCAGGCGATAACAACCGGACCCATCGCTGAGTTTGCTGCCATGTTCTGTGGCAAGCCGTCGACACCACTACCAATCATGGAGCTGACCACTATCGATATCAGCGCAATAAGACCTAGCTTTTGTGCATTATCTTTTTTGGGGGAGTCATTGGACATAGTTAATTGACCGTATCATAGAGTTAATCTACCCGTCGTTATACATCACGTTTCTGGGGCTTGTCGGTGCTCAATGAGTCGCATTACATATATTACTAATGCGTATCGATTATCTAAGCCTGGAATCTGAAATCAGATTAAGTTATTCAAAGCATGTGAATAGTGATTTATCTTTTATATGAAAATGACAGTTATCTGCCATAGGTATAGATTAAAAATGTAATGATGAAAAGGAAAGAAACATGTTTTTCAAATTCTCAATTTGCCCTAACCATCTGATTGTATTTTGTTTTTTATTCTTAGTAAATGATAATGGTTTTAATTCTATAATGTTTATATGATTGATGATTTATTGTCGACACATTAAATTATTTTTTTTGTTGTGTCTTTCTTAATTGATGGCTGTTTAACGTTTGTTTATAATATATGGGCGGTAGATTTCCTGGCTTCATACGTTATGGAAGGTGGATGACATGTATTATATTTTATTTATATGTTGCGGGAGCGTTGTGAGCCTTGTTTTAGATTATTCATAATATGAATTAGAGTGTTGAATATATATTTTTTTTGACAAAAGATGCTTAATTCCCTTGTTTTTTTCAGGGCGATATTCATTGAGATTCAATTGTTATGACAAATAATTTTTTTGTCATACTTCTGTCAAATTTCCTTGTTTTGATAAGCGCAACAAAACTAAAGGGGATTGAACCATGAGTAAGAAAAATGCGCTGGCAGCACTGCTGCTGACTATTATGAGCGCATCGGCTGCGGCCAAATCCACATTGAACCTCTATACCAGCCAGCTAAATGACGATGCGCAGATGACGGTCAACGCATTTGAAAAAGCGCACCCTGATATTGACGTGAAATGGATCCGAGACGGAACCACAAAACTGACTGCGCGTCTGCAAGCTGAATTAGCTGCCGGAGCTGCCACACCCGATGTTCTGTTGCTGGCAGACAGTGTGACGATGGAATCCCTGAAAAATCAAAATTTATTAACCCCTTATAAATCACCGCAAACAGCACGCTTTGACAGCGCGCTCTATGATAAAGACGGTTATTACTCTGGGACCAAACTTATCACCACCGGGATTGCTTACCACAGTAAGGCCCCCGTCAAACCTGAGTCATGGAATGATTTACTGAAGCCAGAAGTTAAGAATATGACCACCCTGCCAAGCCCACTGTACTCTGGCGCAGCACAAATTCATCAGGCCGCCCTGATGAACGATCCGCAACTGGGTTGGGCTTATTATGAAAAATTGAAAGAAAACGGTGCCATGCCGCAGAGTGGTAACGGCGCGGTGATGACTGCCATCGCCTCTGGCAGCAAAGCTTATGGTGTGCTAGTGGATTACATGGCTATCCGTGAAAAAGCGAAGGGCGCGCCGATTGAATTTGTATTTCCAAAAGAAGGTGTCAGCGTAGTCACCGAACCGGTTGCCATTATGAGTAATAGCAAAAATCCGGAAGCCGCCAAGGCATTTGTTGATTTTGTACTGTCACCTGCCGGTCAGCAACTGGTTCTTGAGCAGGGCTTCTTACCCGCTGATGCCAGCCTGCCGGTTCCACAAGGCTTCCCGCCACGCGACAGCATTAAGCTGATGCCACTGGATGCGGCCAAAGCCCTGGCCGATACTGAAGCCAACAAAAAACGTTTTTCTGACCTGTTTGGTGACCGTTAATTCACTCTCGGTATCCCTGACCGCCAGATAGCCAGCAACAGCACATAACGGGCTGTGGCTGGCTTTTATCGTGTCTCGTTTTTGGAAGTTGTTAAGTCATGACAAGTATGACAATGCATCAGAATGCCAGTAATCACTCCATGAAAGGGCTGCTCTGGTTATTATTGTGCCTGGTTGCGTTACTGAGTTTATTACCCAGTTTACGCCTGCTATTTTCGGCATTAGTGGACTGGCGGCAGGGCGCTGACAGTAGCCTGTGGCGAGTATTGAACAACCGGGCAACCTGGGTGGCGTTATACCACAGTGTTTATACCAGTGGTTTAGGCACGTTAATCTCTTTACTGCTCGGTAGCCTGTTCGCCTTTTGCCTGGCGCTGACCAATATCCGTATGAAACAGATATGGGTATTTTTATTTATGTTACCCATGATGATCCCTCCGCAGGTCACCGCGTTAAGCTGGCTACAGCTGTTTGGCTCTAATAGTATCCTGCTCAACAGTATTGGCCTTGCGCCTGAATTTGGTCGTGTTAACCCACTTTATTCTCCCGAAGGTATCGCTCTGTTACTGGGTATTCAGCATGCGCCTCTGGTATTCCTGGCGTTACGTACTCAATTACAGTGCTTGCCGAAAGAACATATTGAAGCGGCACGTTTAAACGGGGCCTCACTGTGGCAGGTCTTTTCTCATATTGTGCTACCGCTTTGTCGCACTGCACTGTGGGGAGGGGCGACGATTGCCTTTGTTTCTGCGCTGGGGAATTTTGGTATTCCGGCGATGCTCGGCATCCCAATCTCTTATTATGTTCTGCCTATCTACATCTATCAGGCGCTATCCAGTTTTGGCCCATCGATGATTAATGAAGTGGCGGCTCTGTCCGTGCTGATGGGGATCCTGGCGATTGCTATTGTGACCTTACAGGCACGGATGCAACGCCGTTATGCATTACCCTTAATTGGTATGGCAGGACGCTCGTTAGGATTTACTTTAGGAAAATGGCGTCTGGGTATTGAAGTGATGATGGGGTTGGTGTTATTTGCCATTCTGGTTGCGCCATTACTGGCACTGATTGCCACTTCACTGGTGCCGACGATGGGGGTGCCACTGAATAGCGATACCATTACTTTTGCGGCCTGGCGTGGCGTTTTTGATGTTCAAAGCTCTACATGGCGAGCACTCACTAACAGTATGGTGCTGTCGGTATCAGCGGCTATGGTGCTGCTGATACTCAGTCTTCCTCTGGCGTGGTTACTGGTGCGCTACTCCAGTCGTCCACTCCGCTGGCTGCATAGCATGATAGACATTCCCTATACCTTACCTGGCGTAGTGCTGGCTATTGCCTGTATTTTGTTATTTTCCCGTCCATTGCCGATTCTCGAGATAAGCCTGAGTGGCACTCTCACCATTATTTTTATTGCCTATCTGGCACGTTTTCTCACCGTTTGTTTAAAACCGGTTCATAGCAGCATGATGCAACTAGACCCGGCGATGGAAGAGGCTGCCAGTCTGGCGGGGGCGAATTTCTCCCAGCGTTTAATTGATATTGTTCTGCCTCTGCTGGCCCCGGCAGCTTTTGCCGGAGCCCTACTGGTTTTCCTGACCGCAGTGAATGAATTAACGGTTTCTGCGTTGTTATGGAGTGCCGGAAAGGAAACGCTCGGCGTGGTGATATTCAGTCTTGATGAAAGTGGTAATAAAGTTCTGGCATCCGCCATCTCGGTATTCGTTGTCGCATTAGTTGCAATGGTGATGTTGTTACTGAGTGCACTGAGTAAGTATTTACCTAAAGGAGTTATCCCATGGCAGAGTTAAAACTGGAGCAACTTAGCAAAGCATTTGGCGACCAGACCGTTGTCCGGGATATCAACCTGACGATTCCCCAGGGGGCCTTCACGGCATTACTGGGACCGAGTGGCTGTGGTAAAACCACGACCTTGCGTATTCTGGCTGGACTTGAGCAGTTGAGTGGCGGGCGTTTATTGCTGGGCGATAAGCTACTGGCCGATAAAATGACCCATACGCCACCCGAGTTGCGCGATATGGGAATGGTATTCCAGTCTTACGCCCTGTGGCCACATATGACCGTTGCCGAGAATATCGGCTACCCTTTAAAACTACGCAAAGTAAAAGGGGCTGCGCGACAAAAGCAAGTGATGGATGCGCTGGATCTTGTGGAACTGGGTGCCTATGCCGATCGTTCCCCTCAGGAACTCAGTGGCGGGCAGCGTCAACGGGTTGCTCTGGCTCGTTGCCTGGTTTCTGAACCCAAAGTCGTCTTGCTGGATGAACCCCTGGCTAACCTCGACAGGCATCTGCGAGCCACGATGGAACAAACCTTCCGTGATTTTCATCGCCGCACGGGGGCCACTTTTGTCTATGTCACCCATGACCAGGCTGAAGCCATGGCACTGGCCAGTCATATTGCCGTCATGCACAAAGGTGAGTTAATGCAGTGGGGGGCACCGCGGGATTTATATCTGCGCCCACAAAATGCCTGGGTGGCGAGTTTTATTGGTAAGGGCAGTATCTTGTCATTAGCGATAGCTGCCGATATCCAACACCTGGATAACCAGATACTGCACGGTAGTTTTAGCCATCAAACGCCTTATGCGATGCAACCCGTGCTGGTGCGTCCGGAGCATGTTCAGGTTGCTGATACTGGGCTTAGTGCCAGAGTGGAAAGTTGTATTTATCAGGGGGAACGCTATCTGGTGGATTTACGTCTGCATGATGGCCAGCAACTTACCGCTTTTCATCACTCCGCCTTACAACAGCAGCAAGATATTTGTGTGCGCTTACATCAGGGCTGGCGTCTGGAGGCCGCATGAGAATAGAGATTATCAGCGGCCTGAATCGCAAAGCGCCGGCCGCTATCTTACTGTGTGCCGAAGGTCAGCGTATTTTGCTTGATGCCGGGGGGGCGCTGGAGCCCGATGAAGCATTATGGCAAGTTCCGGCTGATATCGATGCCGTATTGCTAAGCCATGACCATGTTGATCATATTGCGGGACTCCATCGTTTACCACGCGAGGTGCCGGTTTATTGTAGTAAAGTTACTGCACAGGCACTGCCCGCGGGCCACAACATACAGTGTATTGATGTCAGAGGAACCTTTCGCATTGGTAATATCATTGTCACCACCGGGAGCTGTGGCCATGCTTATGGTGGCGTCTGGTTTCATCTTGATATCGAGGGTGGGGTTTTTTATAGCGGTGATATCAGCATGGAGTCAGTGCTGTTTCGTTTTGACCCACCCCCACCTGCTCGTGTTGCCCTGGTCGATGCTTCTTATGGTCTGTATGACACTCCACAACTGCAGCAACTGGACAAGCTACGCCACTATTTATTGCAACCGAGTTTATGCCCGGTTCCGCCTTCAGGCCGAGCCGTTGAGCTGGCCCTATTGATGGCGCGGGATAATCAGTCAAATATCGCCATGGATGAGAGCTGTCGGATGATGATGGAACAAATGGCCCGGCAAAATGATGGTAGCCTGCAGGTGAGTGTGGCGGCTGAATTGCAGTCTCTGACGCAAATATTACCTGCATTCTCGACTCAGGCTCCTTTGGTTCTGACTTCAGATCCTGATGGCATGAGTGGTATGGCGGGTATATTACGGGATCGGGATGATTTCCATCACCGTACTTTGTTTACTGGCCATCTTAATCAACTCTCTTATCAACAGTGGCTGGCAGGAGAAGTAGATTTTTGTCGCTGGAATGTACACCCCACGCTGAGTTGTTTAAAAAAACTGACCGCCATGTTGTCCTGTCAGTACTTCGCTCCGCTGTTTACGCCGCTTGACTGTCCGGCGCAATGGCAGCAGGAATTACAGTGTGAAATTATCACTCACCCCACAATTGAAATGGTGGAGTTATGTCAATAATTTGTAAGCCTTTTGTTTTTGTGCGCCACGGTGAAACACCCTTGAATCGTGACCAGCTGATCGGCGGGAGCACTGATGTTCCGCTAACCGATACCGGCAGACAGCAGGCAGAGCTGGCGCAACCTTTACTGGCACGTTTTCACTGGAGTGGGGTGGGCGTTAGCTCATTACTGCGTGCTCAGCAGACCGCTCAACTGGCCGTTCCCGGTAGTATTTATACTACCCTCGATGGGCTATGTGAACGTGACTGGGGTGAACTGGAAGGTCTGCCTGGGTCTGCGATTACCCCCTATGAAGAGACACCTCCGGGAGGAGAGAGCTGGGATATCTTTCTTGATAGAGTCACGACGGCAGTCAATACGCTGTTAAATCAGTTTGAATGTCCCTTGATCGTTGCCCATTCGGGTGTCTTCCGGGTACTGAACTACTATGCTGTCGGGACCCCTTACGGTAACCGGATTGGCAATGTTGAGCCGATGTGGATTTTACCCGGTAAGACCCCGGAAGAATGGCGTTTTATGCCGCTGAAACAGCGCGATAGCCTGTAATTTATTGCCCATAACTGAAGATGATTGATGGTCGAACAGTCCATGATTTTATGGACTGTTTATTCGGTTAACCTCTTATTTAAAACCTACTCTCCGTTAAGCAAATACCAGTATCTGGGCATCAGTTGTTATTTATTATGGTTTGAAAGCCAGCATAAAATCCCTCTATAGTGAGTAGATAATCAATAGATGAATGCGCTAACAGGAACAGATGATGGCGATATTGACCCTTATCAGTAATGACGAAATAACCACCGTGGACTGGCAGGCGCTGGCGACGTTATTGGAGCTGGGTGGTTTAAATAAGCGCCCATTAGAGACTTTACAGCGTGCGTTTGAACAGAGCCAGTTTCGCTATCTGGGATACTGTGATGGCGAGCTAGTGGCTACCGCCCGCGCTATCAGTGACTTTACCTCAGTATCTTATCTGTGTGATGTCGCCGTACATCCGCATTATCAGGGGCGTGGCTGGGGTAAAGCCCTTATGGATCGCGTAATGCAGGATCTTGCCCCGCTGGGAAAAGTCTTTATTTATTCGGTCCCGGATAAAATAGAGTTCTATCAGCGCCTGAATTTCCATCCCTTGTTGACGGCAATGGTACATGCTGATGAGAAGACGCTGCCAGGGCTGATTAATTCTGGTTATATCCCTGAGCCTAAAGCCTGACTGTGGCCAGCGCTCTCTGCTTTAAAATGGGCAGCAGAATATCGAGTAAAGGCGTGGCGACATTCGGTGGATGAAAATAACCGATGAAATGATAATAAAGCAGATGAGATTTACTGACCTTCGGCAGTGAATACCGCCGAAGGTTAAAACAGGAGTGGGGAAGGGAATTAACGCAGCAGACTTAACACATTCTGTGGAACTTGGTTAGCTTGTGCCAGAACCGTCATGCCCGAGGATTGCAGGATTTGTGCCAGGGTCATATTAGAGACTTCAGAGGCAAAATCAGCATCAGAGATGCGTGAGCGTGCTGCAGCCAGATTAGTTGCAGTGCTATCCAGATTGCTGATAACTGATGATAAACGGTTTTGTATTGCACCGAGGCCCGAGCGAATTTCATCAACCTTGGTCAGTGCATCACTGACTTTATCAATGGTGCGTAAAGCAGCTATCTCCGTCTCGGTAGCATTGGTAGGCGCTGCGGCAACACCGACAGTTGCTGGTGTCTCACCCACTGCTGCCGTAACGGTTGGCGCGATAACTTTAAATACGCCGTCGTTGTCTTCAGCAATAAATCTTGTATCGCCCTCAGCTGTCTTAATGGTATGGATAACACCCGTATTTCCTGTTCCAAACATAGCGGTATTCATCGCCGCTATATTAGCATCAGTTAACTGGGCGGTATTGTTTCCTACTTTAACATTTTGTCCCGCAGTGGCTATATTATCGATAGTGAAATCTTGCAGGCCGAGCATATCGACACTCATCTGATTTAATTTTATAGCGATAGTTTCATTATCATTAGCACCCACCTGAATTTGCAATGTCTGCTCTTTGCTCAATACTTTGACACCGTTAAATTCGGTTTGCTGGGCGATGCGATCGATTTCTGACAGACGCTGATTGATTTCATCCTGAATGGATTTACGGTCAGACGTTGAATTAGTGTCGTTTGCGGCCTGAACAGCAAGGCGACGAATATTATGCAGGTTATCATTTATTTCGTTTAATGCACCTTCGGTGGTTTGTGCTAAAGAAATACCATCATTAGCATTACGGGATGCTTGATGAAGACCATTGATATTCGCTGTGAATCGGTTACTGATTGCCTGACCTGCTGCATCATCTTTTGAGCTATTAATACGTAAACCTGAAGAAAGGCGTTCAATCGCAGTCCCCAGTGTTGCCTGAGATTTATTTAAATTATTCTGTGTGGTCAGGCTCATAATGTTTGTGTTAATAACTTGCATAGATATCTCTCTTTTTTAGTTGATTAAGGAACGAGTAACACAGCGATTAATCATTGTGTCTCGTATTAAAATATCGGTGCGGGAAAAAATAACTGAAGATTTTTTCGTGGAAATTATTTAATTATTTGGTTATTTAATTCATTTGCATAATATAGATAGAAGACTGCCATCTTTTATCACGATGGTTTTATGGTTAAATACAAATTTAACCATAATGTAACTTTAATTGTCATTTATCGAATATTAATGACTATGAGTCTTTAGTAAATGATTTTAATGTCGATGTTTACACTGTATGTAGCAAATTATTTCTATAATATGTAATTATATATTGAGGTAACATCAATGTCGTCAACAACGTTAAGTGGCCTTGTTTCTGGAATTGACTCGACACAATTACTGGAAGGTATAAGAAAAAACCAGCAAATGCGATTGCGGCCGTATATCAATGCTGAGGCAAGTCATAAAGCAAAATGCTCAGCCTGGGATAGTATTACCACATCCTTGCAATCTCTTAATAAAACCGTAAAAACGCTGCAAGATGATTCATTTAATAATTTTGACCTTAATAGCTGCGAAAGCTTTAAGGCCGCGGCCACATCGGCAGCATGTGCTGATACCTATAATATTCGTGTCAGTCAGCTGGCAACAGCCCATAAATTAATCACTGAACCCCTTGATGCTGATGTTCCTTTAGGCAGTGAGGCCGATTCTCGTACCCTGGTTATCTCGCAAAAAACAGGTATTACAGAGCGCATTGTCTTACGGCAGGATGAAACATCACTGAAGCAGTTAGCGAAAGTGATTAATCAGCAAGCCAGCCATGTTACTGCCAGTACCCAGCTAAGCGATGATGGATACCAGTTGATTTTAAGTGCCAGGCAGACAGGAACGAATGGAGAAATAACGGTACAGGTTGAAAATGATATTCGTTTGCAGGATATATTATCTACCCATTCTGGTATGAGGAATCTGATTGCAGCACAGGATGCAAGATTAGATGTAAATAATGTAAAATACACTCGAGAGTCAAATTGTATTAACGACATTTTACCCGGAGTGAATTTAGAGCTTAAAACAATTTCTGAAAAATATGAATCACTGACACTCACTCAAAATACAACATCAATAAAAAAAGATATTCAGGGTTTTGTGAAGCAGTACAATAATTTCATGATGCAAAGTTCATCTTTCAGTAAGTATAAACCTGCTGAGGGTTCGACAGTAACTGATAAAATATTGCTGATGAATGCAGAAAATGGTGCATTGATGGGGAATGCAGAATTACGTGGGTTAGTTAACGAGATACGTTATACCGTCAATGATGTTTATGGCGAAGCGGGAGCCCACTATTCATCACTCGCCGATCTGGGTATTAAGATGGATGCAGTGACAGGACTGATGACCTTGGATGCTGGCGTTCTGGATTCTGTCATAACGACCAAATATGATGATGTCAGAAATATTTTCATCATGACTAAAAATAGACCTGGACTAGCCAGTCAGATAGATAAGATTACTACTCGCTATTCAGGCGATAGCGAGAATAAAATTCAGGGGATTATTAAAGATATCACTAAGAATTTATATGAACAGATAGAGAAAATAAAAAAACAGCGTGATAACACACAAAGTTTAATCGATACGCAAATGAAATTTCATGCTAAGCAATTTCAAATGTTAGAGATTACCATGTCAAAACTAAATAAAGTCAATGCGCAGCTAGTCGGTTTAGAGCGTAAAAATTAATTGTATATCCCTTTGGGAGTGAGTGATAATGATGCATTATGGATTAAATGCTTATACTCAGACCGATCTACAAAGTCGGCTGGCCGGTGCGACGCCACATCAATTAATCACACTGTTATTAGAGGGAGCGCACAACACTATTTTGCAGGCAAAAATATATTTTGATAATGGCAATGTAGCCAGGCGTGGCGAGATGTTATCAAAAGCAATCAATATTATTGATGAAGGTTTGCGTGCAGCACTTAATCATAGTATTGAACCCACTATTTCTGCTGATTTAGAACGACTTTACGACTATATGTCCTGGAGGCTAATAAAAGCAAATATAACTAATGATGTACATCTATTATCACAAGTGAGCGATTTTTTGCTGGATTTAACTGTGATATGGAAGCAAATTGATCCTGATATAAGGAGTCAGTATGAATAAAGAACTTCCTGATTGTTTTGGATATATATATAAACAGAATTTAATATTACTTGATGCGGTCAGAGAAGAACGCTGGCAGGATTTTATTACATTAGCAGAGGGGTATATATTCTTATTAAATGATGCTATTGATGGCGTGCCTGAAAATATGAGTGCTGATGAAAAAGAGATGTTACGAGTGCTCATCAGACAACTGCTCAAAAATGAACAAGAAATTGCTGAACGATTAGCCAGAAGACTTTCGTCGTTAACAGAACAAATGTCGATGATGCAGAAAGGAAAACAGTGTAGCCAATTCTATAATCTACAAGCACTTTCCCTTCAGTTAGGTTTTCACTAATCGATTGTCGAGGCTACTTGCTGATACTGCGAGTAGCCTTAGTTAAGCTCATCCAGTCATAGTTATAGTCATAGTCGTTATCTGCTTTATTCGTTTACTGATAAAGAGAGAAACGATTTTTCCCTCTTTATCTCTCCGCTATCTCAGGCGTGTTCTCCACCGATAATAGTTGAAACTTTTACCGTCCGGTCCCGGCTCATTTCCAACTGAGAAAGGACAACTAATTGTGGTGTCATACGGCGAAGATACCGTGAAAGCATGACGCGTAAAGAGGGATTAACTAGCAATACGGGAGGCAAACCGGATGCACTCTGTTGGACAATGGCTCGTTCTGTCTGTACCAGTAAATCACTGGCAATATTGGGTTCTAGTGCACTGCTATTTTGTAGTGAATGAATTAATAACTGTTCAATGGTTGAGTCCAGCCCTATCACCTGACATTCATTATTGCCTGGAAACCACTGCTGGGTAATCGCACGCCCAAGACGGAGACGAACTTGCGAAGTGAGGGTATCAGGACAACTGATATTACCGGCAAATTCTGCCAGAGTATCAATGATGGTTCGCATATCACGAATAGAAACACGTTCACTTAACAGGTTCTGCAGCACTTTGTGAAACAGGGTGAGTGGCACAATACCGGGAATAACATCATTCACCAGTTTAGGCATCTCTTTAGTGAGCTTATCAAGCAGCATCTGAGTCTCTTCGCGTCCAAATAACTCATCAATATGGAGGTCAATAAGATGGCTTAAATGGGTTGCGATAACCGAACAGGCATCAACTACGGTGTAGTTTTCTGTTTGTGCTTGCTCACGTAAAACTTCATCTATCCAGTAAGCGGGCAGGCCAAAGGCAGGTTCCTGACAAGCCATACCATCAAGCGGCTGTGTGGCACTACCTGGGTTAATGGCCATCCAGCGTTCGGGATGAACTTCACCCTGACTAATTTCGACGCCTTTAAGCAAAATACGATAGGCGGTTGGCGAGAGCTCCAGATTGTCGCGAATATGTACTGGAGGTAACAGAAAACCCATATCCTGGGCGAATTTTTTACGAATGCCGCGAATGCGCGACAGCAGGGGACCGTTCTGCTGGCTGCTGACCATGGGAATTAAACGATAACCCACTTCGAGTCCGAGGACATTTTCCATTTTGACATCAGACCATGATACTTCAGTAGACTGATGCTGCTCATCGGGTATCTTTTCACGGTCAGGGTGATGGCTGGAACGCTGTAGTGCCTCATTTTTTTCTTCCCGACCACGTAGCCACCAGGCAAAGGCCAGCAATGAAACAGCGGAAAAGAGAAAAATAACATTCGGCATACCGGGAATGACCCCCAGCAAACCTATCACTACAGCAGAAAGTGCCATTACTCGCGGATTAGTCAGCAACTGGGAGACCATTTGATCGCCAACATTCTGCTCCGTCGAGACTCGGGTCACAATAACCCCTGCTGCGGTCGACACAATCAAGGCCGGGATTTGAGCGACCAGCCCATCACCGATAGTCAGTAAGGTATAAGTTTCACAAGCCTGACTAAAACTCATGTCATGTTGCACGGTACCGATGATTAAGCCACCCATAA
>Ga0308165_1003130_pt1 | contig 18253 bp, 14 predicted proteins | sample PhyWR2_FD_201032 | JGI IMG/M metagenome (GOLD analysis project Ga0308165, IMG submission 201032) | Phyllosphere microbial communities from UC Gill Tract Community Farm, Albany, California, United States - DLSLW.R2 | ecosystem: Host-associated > Plants > Phyllosphere > Unclassified | place: USA...
AGCCACCAGAGCGGCGATCCAGCGCCTATGATGTCGAGTAAAAGGGCCCCGCCCAGCAAGGGCATGACAATAAAGGTCGTCAGCGGAATCGCCAGCACGTTGGCCAGCGCCCCGTAAATTCCAGCGCGGTGGAAGTGAAAAAGTCCGATCGGCATCAGGACCAGGTCGATCACAACACCGGTTAAAAGTAGCATCGCGACATGGCGCAGCATCCGCATCGCTAACGACTCGTCACGCGGCGCTACGAACCTCCGTATGGGTTCGGCCGTGCTTAATGCGACGAGTGCCAGAACCGCGCCAAAACTCATCTGGAAGCTGGGTCCAGTCACAGCTTCTGGCCATAGCAACAAGACGCAGAATGCGGCGACGGCCAGCATTCTCAGCGACAGCCCCTCCCGCCCCAGTACAAGCGCACCCAGCACCAGAAGCGCGCCGATGCACGAGCGAACAGTCGGCACCTCTGACCCCGAAATCAGCGTATAAGCGATCCCGGCCAGCGCGCCAGCGCCCGCCGCCACGACCGGTAACCGCACGCGAAGCGCCAGCCAGGGAAACAGCGCAAGCCCTCTCACGAACAGGACATAGACCGCGCCGACCACCGCGCTGACGTGGAGGCCGCTCACCGACAGCAAGTGCGCCAAACCGGAGTCGCGCATGGCCTGATCGTCAGCCTCGGCGATGCCGCCCCGATCGCCGGTCACCAATGCCCCGGCGATACCGGCCCCGTCCGTTCCGATCCGCACGCGGATGTGAGCGGACAACTTGCGGCGCAAACCTGATAGCCACCCGCCCCCCGGCGCTCCTCTCTCGACCACCTGCACTTCCCCCGTCGCCGTGCCGCTTCCGGCCAACCCAGAGAACCAAGCGGTCCTTGCAAAATTGTAAGCCCCCGGCAACATCGGCGGCGCCGGCGGCATAAGACGAGCCTTGATCCGCACAAGGTCGCCGACATTGACGCTAGAGGCGATACCCGCGCCCGGAATATTGACCCGAACCTTGATCGCGCGCCCGCTACCCGGCTCACGCATCGCCAGGATCAAACGGTCACGCTCGAGTGCGGGCTGAGGTTGGATGTCCAGCACTTTTGCCGTGAACGTGCCCGCGATGGGCCGCTCCAATGGCAATTCGCCGACCACTGCCGACCGCGCCCATACCGCCAGGCATCCGGCTGCGATCAGCAGCGGAAGAATCAGAATCGCCCTCAAAACATGAGGATAAGCTTGACGCCCCGCCCGCAGTGCAAAGCTTGCAACTGCAAGTGCGCAGAGCAGCCCACAAAAACCTATCCACCAACCTGGAGAAGGCAGCCCAAACCACGCTATTATGCCGGTTCCGAAGGCTACGGTGAGCCATGGTCCGCGATCGAATCCGGCCTGTGAAAGAAATCGTTCGAGAGCCGCCAAACCCCTCGACAAGTCGCTCCCGCTGTTCCATGGCCCATGCTGCAATGCAGCGGCTCTCCGGTGAGCCGGAGGCAAATTTTCGAGAGGTGCAGCTTGGGTCCCCATGGCTGCATTAGGACAGTAAGGTGGTATTGATGGCAAGCGGCAGTGCAACGAGCGGAGCGGCGGGCACCAAAGCCGTCGTCACGCGCTTTGCCCCCTCGCCCACGGGTTTCCTGCATATCGGCGGTGCCCGTACGGCGCTGTTCAACTGGCTTTTCGCGCGTCATCATGGCGGCAGATACCTGCTGCGCATCGAGGATACCGATCGCGCCCGTTCGACCGAGCCGGCGATCGAGGCGATTTTCGATGGCCTGACCTGGCTTGGCCTCGAAGGCGACGAAGCCCCTGTATTCCAGTTCGCGCGCTCCGACCGCCACGCGCAGGTTGCCGCGCAGATGCTGGATAGCGGCCATGCCTATCGTTGCTATCTGACGTCGGAAGAACTCGCCGAGCGTCGGCAGAAGGCACAGGATGAACGGCGCCCGTTCCGCCTTGACAGCGAATGGCGCGATGCCCCCCCTTCAACCTGGCCGGCTGACAAATCCTATGTGGTGCGCATGAAGGCGCCGCGTGAAGGTGAGACGACGATCGAAGATCTCGTCCAGGGCAGCGTTACCGTCCAGAACGTCGAGATCGACGACTACGTCATTCTGCGTAGTGACGGCACGCCGACCTATATGCTGGCCGTGGTGGTCGACGACAACGACATGGGCGTAACCCACGTCCTGCGCGGCGATGATCACCTCAACAACGCTTTCCGCCAGCTTCTTGTCATTCGCGCGATGAATTGGGACGTGCCGGTCTATGGCCATGTGCCGCTGATCCACGGCGCCGACGGGGCCAAGCTGTCCAAGCGCCACGGCGCCCTCGGCGTGGATTCCTATCGTGACGACCTTGGCATCCTGCCCGAAGCGCTGTTCAACTACCTGCTCCGTCTTGGCTGGGGCCACGGCGACGACGAGATCATAGCTCGCGACCAGGCCGTAGAATGGTTCGACATGGTCGGCGTGGGCAAGTCGCCTTCGCGCTTCGATCTGGCCAAAGTTCAAAATCTCAACGGGCACTATCTGCGCGAGGCCGACGACGATCGCCTTGCCGGACTGGTGTTGCAGCGCCTCGAAGGAACCGCCGACGCGGACCTCGATCTGCTTGCGCGCGCCATGCCCGTCCTCAAGGTCCGAGCAAAGGACCTCAACGAACTTGCAGAAGGCTCCGCCTTCCTGTTTGCCAAGCGTCCGCTTGCGATGAGCGAAAAGGCACTTGGCCTCCTGTCCGACGAGGCGCGTGGCCGCCTTGGCGTGATTTGTGAGCGCCTGTCCGGTCTGACCGACTGGAAATTGGAGGAACTGGAAGCAAACCTGAAGGCAATGGCCGAAGAACTGGGACTGGGACTCGGCAAGCTCGCACAACCCTTGCGGGCGGCCCTGACAGGTCAGACGACCTCGCCGGGGATTTTCGACGTACTGGTATTACTCGGACGGGAAGAGAGCCTCGCACGCATCGGTGCGCAGGCGGACGTTCCAGTCGAGTAACCTCATAAGGAGATATAACTGGTGGGTGATCAGGCTAAACTGAGCGCTGGTGGCGCGGACTTCGAATATCCGATCCTTAAGGGCAGCGTTGGCCCGGATGTCGTCGACATTCGCAAGCTCTATGCCCAGACCGGCAAGTTCACGTTCGATCCCGGCTTCACTTCGACCGCGAGCTGCGAGTCGGCGCTGACCTACATCGACGGTGACGAGGGCGTGCTTCTGCACCGCGGTTACCCGATCGGCCAGTTGGCCGAAAACTCCTCGTTCATGGAAACGAGCTACCTTCTGCTCAACGGCGAACTGCCGAGCGCAAGCGAACTCACCACGTTCGAAAACACCATCACGCGCCACACCATGCTGCACGAACAGCTGGCGACGTTCTATCGCGGCTTCCGCCGTGATGCACACCCGATGGCGATCATGTGCGGTGTGGTCGGCGCGCTTTCGGCGTTCTATCACGATTCGACCGACATCGCGGACCCCGAGCATCGCAAGATCAGCTCGCACCGCCTGATCGCGAAGATGCCGACGATTGCCGCGATGGCCTACAAGTATTCGGTCGGCCAGCCTTTCGTCTATCCTGACAACAAGCTGAGCTATACCGGCAACTTCCTGCGCATGACCTTCGGCGTGCCTGCGGAAGAGTATGAAGTGATCCCCGCCATCGAGAAGGCAATGGACCGCATCTTCATCCTCCACGCCGACCACGAGCAGAACGCTTCGACCTCGACCGTGCGCCTTGCCGGTTCGTCGGGCGCGAACCCGTTCGCGTGCATCGCTGCCGGCATCGCCTGCCTGTGGGGCCCTGCGCATGGCGGCGCGAATGAAGCCGCGCTCAACATGCTCAAGGAAATCGGCACTCCCGATCGCATCCCGCACTACATCGAGCGCGCCAAGGACAAGAACGACCCGTTCCGTCTGATGGGCTTCGGTCACCGCGTCTACAAGAACTACGATCCGCGCGCGACGGTCATGCAGTCGACCCTGCGCGAGGTGTTCGAAGCGCTCAAGGTTACCGATCCGCTTTTCGAAACCGCCCTGCGCCTTGAAGAACTGGCGCTGAGCGACCCGTACTTCGTCGAGAAGAAGCTGTTCCCGAACGTCGACTTCTATTCGGGCATCATCCTGTCGGCGATCGGCTTCCCGACCACGATGTTCACCGTTCTCTTCGCTCTCGCCCGCACCGTGGGCTGGGTCGCGCAGTGGAACGAAATGATCTCGGATCCAGGCCAGAAGATCGGTCGTCCGCGTCAGCTCTACACGGGCCCGACGCAGCGCGACTACCTGCCTATCGGTCAGCGTTAACGAAATCCGCGAGCAGTCGCGGTACCCGAAGAAGGCCCTCGCGAAAGCGGGGGCCTTTTTTGTTGCGACTGGCGCTCAGAGGCAATCTGCGCCACAATCCGGCCGCATCCTGAGATCACCCTTGGGCAAATTACGGGGCGCGACTACAATGCTGTTCATTCGAATTATGGCCATGATCCTGGGCTTGCTCGCCATTGCGGCAGGACTGCTCTTCGTCGGACAAGGGACCGGGGTGGTATTGTGGCCGACCGACAGCTTCATGCTGGCAGACAGGGCCTGGGCCGTGCGCGGCGCAGTGCTGGCAGTGGTCGGCGGAATCGTCGTCTGGCTGGCGCGGCGCGGCTGTTAGGTGGTCGCTGAAACCGGCCACATGTCTCGTCTGCAGCCTTGATCAGGCGTCGGTGTCGGCCGGAACTTCAAGGATGAAGCGGGCGCCGTATCCCGGCATGCTTTGCACGGTCAGATCGCCGCCCATCGCCCGTGCCAGGCTCCGCGAGATGTAAAGCCCGAGGCCCGACCCGCCATCGCCGCTGCGACCAAGCCGCTCGAACTTGTCGAAGACGCGCGGCTGATCCTCGTCGCTCAGGCCTGGCCCCTGATCGGCTACGGCGATGCGGGCGCGCTCGCCAGCGTGCTCCAGCTGGATCACTATGCGCGAATTTTCGGGAGAATAACGGATGGCATTGCCGATCAGGTTCAGCAGCACCTGCAAGACGCGGCGAAACTCCGCCCGGGCGGGCAGTGTCCATTCCGGCGGCGGAACGTCGAGGAATATGTTCTTCTCACGCGCCCGTACGCCCAGGATGCCGGCGGCCTGACGGGCCACTTCGGACAAGTCGACGGGATCGGGGCTGGTCGTGAAACTGTCCGATTCGACCACTTCGAGATCGGCCATGTCTTCCAGCAGGCCCAGCAGCAGTGTACCCGCGCTGGCGATTTCGCCCGCATATTCGGCATAGGCATCGGGCAAAGGCCCAGCAAGACGTGTGCGGATCGTTTCGGCATTGGCGATGATACGCGAAATCGGCTGCTTGAGAACCGGCGCCAGATCCTCCCCGACAAGACTGCGGCGCGGCGCTTTCGGGCTCGGCTCCGCTACGACGAGGGGCTCGGGTGCGGGCTCATCGGATAGCAGCAGCAGTTCGAAGCCAGCGGGCTCGAAGCCGGGTGTCATGTGCGGGATCAGTGAAATGCGCCAGGAACGCTGCGAGCCCGGCACGATCACGCGCGTGCCGTCAAGCAGGCGCCAATGGAGCGGCTGCTGGTGGGTGACGTTCTCAGGCGCAAGGAAATCGGTCCAGACTTGTCCGATGCCGCTGGCCATGGCTGCGGCAACTTCACCCAGTTCGCTGGAATCGGCCGTCACCGCGAGCAGACGCTGGCCTGCGTCGAGGTACGCCGACAGTTCAGCGATATGACGGTCCGTCACAGCCCGGCGCTGCTGGGCAATCTCGCCGTCCTCGGGCAGGATCTGTGCCGTCTGCCAGGTGCGTACGCGGATCGTGCAGCCCTGACCGTCCTGCGCCGGTTCGCATTCGACCCATGCGCTGATCGCATCGCTGCCATCCTGCGCATTGATCGCGCGGGCAAGGCGGAAGCGCGACAGACGGGCCTTGCGCACCAGTTCGAGCAATTCGGGCACTGCGATCATACCGGGCAACTCTCCGCCGCACCGTACTTGCAGGCCGGATAGTGGCTCGTCCGCACTCAGCAACCGGTCCTCGGCGTCGCTTGTAGCCAGGGCCAGGATGGTGCCGTCATCGAACATCAAGAGCGGTATCCCATAGGCGACGAAAGGAGCATTGCCGCTCGCTCCGCGTCTAGCCGCTCGAACCCGGCAGGCAAGGTCACTTCGGGGTGGATCGCAAGGAACTGCTCCTCCACCGCGACCGCGCCGAGGCCGGAAGCCCGAAGGCCAAGCGCAAGTCGCGCCATCTGGGTGTCGTGGGTGGAATGCACGGCAGCGTCACGCTCCTGCCGCGAGCCCAGCGCGAGCGCGGTCAGGAACAGCGCCGCGCCGGCATTATCGACCCTCAGCGCCGCCTGACCACCGTCGCCAAGGCTCCTTACAAGCCTCTCGGCGAGGCCGATACGGGTGGCGTTTTCGTCATAAGCCTGGCGAACCTTGGCCTCGACGACGCCTGCGCGCTCGGCCAGCGCCGGTTCGATGCCCGCCAGCGTGCGCAGGGTGTAAAGTGCAACGTTCAGCAGGTCTGCGGGCAGTTCGCCCAGCGGCAACTCCATCCGCCGCTGTGCCTGGCACCAGCGGGCCTGCGCGGCAATGAAGGCCATGCCCAATTCCTTGGGCGCCCCGTCAGGTCCGTAAATCAGGCTTCGCAGCATCGGCGATGCCACCGGATCAAGCGCGAGACGCGCCTGCAGGAGTTCGGTAAGCTGCCATTCCTGCGCCAATCCATGCAGGTGGGCAAGCAGCGCCGGATTGTCGAGCAGCGCGCCGCCCAGCACTTCGACCTCGGCAGGCGAATGCGCACGGCGGCCATCGGCTCCGATCAGTTCGTCGAGCAGTTCCCCCGCGAGACTGGCGAGCATGGCGCGGATTCGCGCCAGCATTTCTTCGCTGAAGACAGGGATGTCGCGCGCAGCGACGAGGTGCCGCAGGATCGGGGCTGCCGTTCCCGCCATGGCGTCGCCCCGCGCCAGTTCGGCGCGCAGTGCGGCTTCTACGCTTTCGCTGGTTGCCGGAGGAGCGGCCTGATCGATCATCTGACCCGTATAACCGGCATTTGGTTAAATCGAAGTTAGCTGTGCCGCCGAGGCGGCAGAAGCAACGCCGCAAGCACCAGGCCTACGGAAAGCAGCCGCACGACCAACAGCACTTGTCCGAACCCCGAGGCCACGGCCAGGATCAGTCCGAGTAAGGCCCGGTCTGCGATCCACCCGGTGAACGGGCCACCGGTAATACGCGGCGCCAGGACGAGCAGCATCATCAGGATCGCCGGCACGCACAGCCAGGCGAGCACCGGCTCCCCCGGAAAACGAGGGGTGGCGAGCAGAATCAGCGCGGCAAAAGCGGTATCAACCAGCCACACCATCGCGTCCGCACGCGGGATCGCCGGGGAAGGCTGCCCCAAGGCGTGCCTCTCTGCAGCACGCAGCAGCCGGCTCGCCTCGACCAGCAGCCAGGCGATCGCGGCAAAGGCGAACCCGCCCCAGATCAGGCCGAACCACCCCAGTCCCGCCGCGATGGCGACGCAGACGAGAACCGCCGCTGACACCGCATTGCTGGCATTACCAGCATGGAGCAGCGACGTGCCAAAACTGAGCACGCCGAAACGCGCCACCGCGCGGCCCGGAGAACTGCAGCTTCCCTCGCCAAAACGGGAACGCAGCCATTCGTCCTCCAGCGCATAGGCCTCGGCCTCGCTGCGAATCATGCGCCAGCCCGAACCCGCGCGCGCCGTGGCCGAAACCTCGCGCATGGCGACCCCGGTTTGCAGCGCGATACGAGTCAGAGCCGAGATCACGTCACAATCGGCCGGCAATTCGTGCAGCCGCTCGAGCATCTGGCCCGGCAACCGCATCAGCCCAGCGCTGGCGCGGTTGATGTCGATCCTTTCGAAACCGGCGACGAGCGCGCCCTCGACCGGCTGCACCAGCACGACCGGCGCACGGCCGTCCAGCAAGGCGACGGCCTGCGCGGAATCGGCGAAAAGTCCTTCGGAAATCACGATGAGTTCGTCGCCCGCTGTCACCAGCCCGGCAAGTTGGCCCGGTCCGGTAGCGATAGTGAACTGCAGGCCGGCATGTTCGGCATCATGCTGAAGCGCAATCAGTTCGGGCGAAGTCCCGCGCGCCATGCAGATTACGCGCTGGCATTCGAGCGCCAGCGCCATGCCTAGTTGGTGCTGCGCAACGCTCGCCCCCGCGACACGCAGAAACGCGCGCGGGAACGGCTGCCCTGCTCCGGCAGGCTCCGTCATGGCCAGCAATGCTATTCGCAAGTAAGAACTCCAGCACCCACATCCCGATGTAGGCAAGCGGAAGGCGGGTGCCAAGCGGAACCGGACAATCAGCCGATGGAAAACTCTCGGACATAAGCCCTGAGCCGGCGGATAGCGGTCGGCTCTCCGGGCGCAGCGTCGAGCGCGTTGTCGGCCAGGGCCAGAAGGCGGGACGAATGGAAGCTCGCCGCAAGCCCCTTGAGGCGCATTGCCGCAACTACCCAGTTGCCGTCGCAACGCGAACGTTCAAGCAGGTCAACCTGCCGCATCACGCTTTCGACGAAAGCGCCGCGAAGCTCCGCCATAAGCACGGGATCGCCGCCTGCCGCAGCGGCGAGAGTCGCTTCAAGGGCACCTGCTTCATAAGCCATTTCCCCAGAATAGTGGGCAAGGTCTTAAGGTGGGGTTTATTGCCGCTCGCCACGTGATATCCTGCGCCGATGGTAGGGGAAAACAGGATCTTCGCACTAGGTGCAGGCAGCGGCAAGAATTCCGGAGGCGAGAATTCGGATGCTGATACCGACAGGCCCGTCGACGACGCATCCGGCGCGCTACCGCAGGAAAACTGGGATGAAGCCTGGGTCGCGGCCGAGGACGAGGGCGATGTTCCGCCCCCTCCCACATCGCGCGTACCCCTTATGCCCGCTGTGGCAGGCGCGGTGGTTGTCGCCTGGACTGTGCTGTTTTTCGCCGCGCTGCTGCCTGGATTGAGCGCCGGATTGCCACTCGCCCAGGTTCCAGCGCTCGTGACCCAATGGTGCGCGCCGGTCCTGCTGGTCGGCCTGGTCTGGCTGCTGGTCATGCGCCACAGCACCCGAGAAGGCCGCCGCTTCGGCGACATCGCCCGGACCCTGTCGAGCGAATCCGCGCTGCTCGAACGACGCCTGACCACGGTCAATCGAGAACTCAGCCTTGCGCGCGAATTCATCGCGTCGCAGTCGCGAGATCTTGAATCGCTAGGTCGCATCGCCGCCGAGCGGCTCTCTCACAACGCAGAGCGATTGCAGGAACTGGTGCGCGAAAACGGCCTGCGCGTCGATTCGATCAGCACCGTCAGCAACGCCGCGCTGGAGAACATGGAGAAGCTGCGTGGCCAGTTGCCGGTCATCGCCAGCTCCGCCAAGGACGTCACCAACAACATCGCCAATGCCGGCCGTACCGCTCATGCCCAGCTTGAGGACATGGTTTCAGGCTTCAACCGCCTTAACGAATTCGGCTCTGCCAGTACCCGGCAGGTTGCCATGCTCCGCGAGCAGGTGGGTGAAACGCTGGACGGATTTACCCGTCAGTGCGAGCAGATCGACGTTGTGGCCTCCGCCCGCTTCACGGAACTTGCTCAGCGCAGCGAGGATTTCCGCACCCGGCTCGACGGCCACGAGGTGGAGGCGCTCGCCGCCATCCGCACCCGCGCCAAGGCGCTGGCCGATGAAATCAGCGAAACCGGCAATCAGTTGGACCGCCACGAAGCGGAGAGCCTGACCTCGCTGCGTGCGCGCCTCGTTGCGCTGCGCGACGAAAGCGATGTCGTCAGCCGCGCACTGCGGGAAGCCGAAGACCGTGCCGGCGAAGCGCTTCGCACCGCGCTGACCGGGCTGTCGGAAGAACAGGCGGCAACCACCCAGGCCATTTCCACGGCTCAGCAAACCGCCATCGATGCCTTGGCCGGCCGTATCGCCGCAATTGCAGCCGAGGCACGGCAGGTCGACGAATCGATAGGCCTGCGGGCTGAGCGCCTGTCGATGGAGGCCGAAGACCGCCAATCCCGCCAGATCGAGCAGGAACGCCATGCCATCGCCCGCATCGACCACATGCTGGGCGAACTCGACGGCACTATCGCCGAGCGCCTCGAACGCCACCGCATCCAAGCCGCTACGCTGGCCGAACGCGCCTCTGCCGTTACCGGCGAGCTTTCGGAATTCGAAGCCCGGCTTGAGGCTATAGCTCACCATACAGGCGAAGCCGAAAGCCGCCTGACCGCCAGCCTTGGCACGCTGACCCAGCGTCTGACCGCCGCGCGCGCCACCCTTACCGCCACCGACGGCGATGTAGAGAAGCTGACGGGCGACAGTGTGCGCCTGCTCGAACTGATCCAGTCGAGCGCCAGGCAGACGCACAGCGCCCTGCCCGAAGCCCTCGCGGTATCGGAAGACCGTATCGCACGGCTGCATGACGGCGTTGGCGCCCTCCTCGCGCAGCTGCATCTTTCAGCTCAGGGCGGTGAAAGCGTTGCAACCGGGATCGACGCTTCGGGCCGCAACCTGGACAAGTTGATGACCGGCCTTGCGCAGGCCCATGCAGATATCGCCTCACATGGCGCTGACCATGCCGTGCTGCTCACAGAGCTGCGCACCACAGTTACCGAAATCGACCAAGCCACCCAGACCGCAGCCGACAAGGCCGGCGGTGTGCTCAGTGAGGCCATCGCCGCACTCGATACCAGCCTGATCGAATCGGTCGCCGCACTCGAAGGCGACAGCACCAACCGCATCGCCCACGTCGCGCAGACCCTGGCTGCTGAAAGCGCGTCGGCCATCGACAAGGCCATGCGCACCAAGGTCGCCGAAATTTCCGGCCAGCTGGAACAGGCCGTCGCCCATTCTGCGGGCGTCACGCGCGAAGCGACGGGGCAACTGCGCGAGCAGGTCGCCAAAGTTGACGAGCTGGTCGGCAACCTCGAAGGCCGCATCACCGAAGCGCGCCGCCGCGCCGAGGAACAGGTCGACAACGACTTCTCGCGCCGCGTCGCGGTCATCACCGAATCGCTCAATTCAAACGCGATCGACATCGCCTCGGTGCTTTCCAGCGACATCGCCGACACCGCTTGGGCAGCCTACCTGCGCGGAGATCGCGGCATCTTCACCCGCCGCGCAGTCAGCCTGCTGGACGCAGGCGAGGCTAAGGCGATCCAACAGGTCTTCGAACGCGACGACGCATTCCGCGCCAATGTCAGCCGTTACATCCACGACTTCGAAGCGATCCTCAGGCAGGTCCTCTCCACCCGCGATGGCAATGCGCTGGGTGTGACATTACTGTCCTCGGATATGGGCAAGCTCTATGTTGCGCTGGCTCAGGGTATCGAGCGTCTGCGCAACTGAAGTGTTCAAGGGAAGGTGCGAGGGCGGACGCCCTCGCCCTGATGCCCCCGTCATTCAGGATACCAATCGAGCGTTTTGCTTTGGCTTACTGAACGCTGCTACCCCAAGCACCGCACGAATAGCTGGAAATCAGCCCTACGCTTTGCGAGGGACAAACAGACCGCAGCAAGGTCTCAAAAAACATCGACGTAGTTTCATCGCGTTGTTTAATTAACAACTCGCAGTTGTGTTCAATAGATGGACTCTTATTGAACACAGGTCCAATCAGCAATCCGGCCGCAAACGACTCCATCAATGAGAGTCGACTTTACTATCGACCATAACAGTCATGGTAATTGCGCCATTCCTCGAAGTTTGCCGATGGCGCTACTTTGGGAGGTTACTGAAATGCAACGTCAAATCATTCTCGCCGTCTCGGCATTGAGTATGTTGTCGTCTGGCCCAGCCTCTGCTGCCCCTACTCAGGCTAACGACCATGCGATTGTCGTCGTCTCGCCCTCACTGGACGCGTGGTCGTCAAAAGTATTCAAGGATCTGGACCAAGGCCTGCGATATCCGTCGAGCCTCGCCGGGATGCCCGTCCACACCGGAGTGGTGGCCGTGAAGTTCAACTGCAGCGAAACAGGTGCGCCGGCAGGAATTGAAATTCAGAAATCATCTGGCCACCGCGATCTGGATTACGCCACCATGCGGGCGGTAAAGCGCATTTCCACGCTCCACCCTCTGCCAACGGGGCTTTCGAACAACCAGAAGTATATCGTTCGGGTGCTCTTTGCGGATTCAATCGAGGATCTGCAAAGGAAGAGCGCTCAGATGCGTGCTGAGGCTGCTCGTAGCAACGCATGGTTCACCAGAAGCGGGAACATGGCCATGCTGGAACTCGCGCCGATGGGCAGCTGAAATAGGCCTCGGGCACAAATGCGAAGGGTCGCTTGCATCGAACCTTCGCATTTGGCTGCGGCGGCCCGTGTCTGGCAGCCCGTGTCTGGCAGTCAGTACCCCAGATCATTCACCGGCGGCTTGCCGAAGAAGTTCAGGTCGTCGGTCGTGATCCACTGCTCGGCATAGTTCACGTAATAGGCGCCGAACAGCACCGCCGCGAGCACCGTGGCGCGCATCGCGATCCGCTTGGGACGGAAGTTCACCGGGGCGCTGGTCGCATGGCCGATCTGGACTTCATGGCCATCCACTTCGTCCGGCGTGCGCAAGCCGAAGGGCATGACCAGAAACGCGCTGAGCACCCAGAACAGGGTGTAGATCGCGATCATCGAGGTCCAGTTCATGGCCATATCGCATCAATCCTCGAGTAGCAGGACCTGGACCTGCGGCTTCTTGCCACACCAGCGCGTTGCGGCGCGGCGGGCAGCAAGACGCGCCGCTTCGACACGGATTGGCCGATCGGCCTTCCTGGCGCGGCCCAGAGCATCGGCAACATCACGTTTGGCCTCGGCGACGAACTCTTCGTAGTCCTCGTCAAGCGGGAGGCCGAGCGCCGAGATTTCGACATGGCCCTTGCGGTTCGCAGCCACCGAGACGACGCCGTTGAGCGAAATCCGCCGGCGCATCGTGATCGCCTCGCCGTTGGCGGCAGAAATGATGTCACCGTCCAGCAGCAGGCGGCCTGCATGTACCTCGCCGAACTTGGCGGGCTGCTTGGGCGCCAGTCGAACCAGATCGCCGTTCTTCTGGAACACCGCATGGGGAATACCGCTGGCGATCCCGAGACGCGCCTGTTCCTTCATGTGGCGGATTTCACCGTGAACGGGCATCAGGATCTGCGGACGCAGCCAGCTGTAAAGCGCCTCCAGTTCGGGGCGCCCCGGATGGCCGGAAACGTGGATCGGGCTTTGCCGGTCAGTGACGACGACGATGCCTGCATCCGCGAGACGGTTCTGGATGCGGCCGATCTGGATCTCGTTGCCCGGGATCTGACGGCTGGAGAACAGCACCACGTCGCCCTTGGCCAGCTTGATGGGGTGGTTACCGTCGGCGATGCGCGCCAGTGCAGCGCGAGGTTCACCCTGCCCGCCGGTGGCGACGATCAGCACCTCGCCGGGCGGCAGGCCCATCGCCGTCTCGACGTCGATCATCTCCGGCAGCGTCTTGAGATAACCGCAGGACTGGCCGACCGAGATGATGCGGTCGAGCGAACGGCCGGCGACGCAGAGCTGGCGCCCGGTCTTTTTGGCGACATCGCCTAGCGTCTGCAGGCGCGCGACGTTGGAGGCGAACGTGGTCACGACCACACGGCGGCCCTTGTGGCGCTTCACTTCGGCCATCAGTCCGCGATAGACCTCGCCTTCGGAACCGGATGCTTCCGGGTTGAAGACGTTGGTGGAATCGCAGACCAGTGCCAGCACGCCCTTTTCGCCGATGGCGGTCAGTTCCGCCTGCGTCGCCGGAGTGCCGACCTGCGGCTCATCGTCGAGCTTCCAGTCGCCGGTGTGGAAGATGCGGCCATAAGGCGTCTCGATGACCAGCGCGTTGCCTTCGGCGATCGAATGCGCCAGCGGCACATATCGGATTCCGAAGGCTCCAAGCTGGAACTGTTCGAGATCGTCTACGACATTCAGCTCGATTTCGTCGAGTATGCCCGCTTCTTCCAGCTTTGCCGCCACCAGCTTGGCGGTGAACGGCGTGGCATAGAGCGGCACGCCCAGTTCCTGTGCGAAATAGGGGACCGCACCGATGTGGTCCTCGTGCGCATGAGTCAGGACGATGCCGAGCAGGTTTTCCCGCTCGTTCTCGATGAATTCGAGATCGGCGAAGACGAGGTCCACGCCGGGGTACTCGTTACCCGAGAAGGTCATGCCGAGATCGACCATGAGCCATTTGCCCTGGCAGCCGTAGAGATTGACGTTCATGCCGATCTCGCCCGAGCCGCCGAGCGCACAGAACAGCAGTTCATTACCTGGAATCACTTAGATGCGGCCCTTTGCGCAAGAATGGCGAGGCCGTCGATCGTGAGATCTGCGTCGACGGCGTCGAAGATATTGGTTGCTTCGTGGAACAGTACGGCGAGCCCGCCGGTGGCAATCACTTTGGCCGGACGGCCGATTTCAGCGCGGATACGGGCGATCAGGCCCTCCATCATCGCGACATAGCCCCAGAACACCCCGATGAGCATCTGGTCCTCAGTATTGCGGCCGACGACGCTGTCGGTTTTGGGCACCTGGATCGCGATGCGCGGCAGCTTGGCGGTGTTACCCACCAGCGCGTCAAGCGAGAGGTTCACGCCGGGGGCGATGATGCCGCCTTTGTAGGCGCCGTTGAAATCAATCACGTCGAACGTGGTGGCGGTACCGAAGTCGACGACGATAAGGTCGCCCGCGTGCTTGGCATGGGCAGCGACGGCGTTCACCGCGCGGTCGGCGCCCAGCGAGCGCGGCTCATCCACGTCGATATCGATGCCGTAGTCTGCCGTGCCGATGCCGGCGATAAGCGGCTCGATATCGAAGTAATGACGCGCCAGAATCTCCAGGTTGTGCAGCGCGCGCGGCACTACGGTGGAGATGATGATCTGGTCGATCGCCTTGGCCTCGACCCCGCGAATGGCAAGGAGTTGCATCAGCCATACGGCATATTCGTCGCCGGTGCGGCGCGGATCGGTGGCGATGCGCCAGCGGCCCCGGATGGCACGGCCATCGAGCAGGGCGAAGACGACATTGGTATTGCCGGCGTCAATTGCGAGCAGCATGGGACGTATCGTTCCTCAACACTCAGGTCTGCGCGAGCAGGACGTCGCCGGCGTGGATGGTGCGGATTGAACCATCGGCCAGGGCGAGACGAAGGTTCCCGTCATCGGCAAGCCCTGCGAAAGTACCGTGCACCGCGTCCTCTCCGGGCGGCAGCACCGTCAGCGGCGTTCCCTTGGGATGCGCGGCACTCTGCCAGCGACGCAGGAGCGGGGCAAGGCCGACCGAACGCCATCGCTGTAGTTCTGTGTCGAAAGCCGAGGCCAGCGCCCGGGCGAAATCATCGCGGCTTGGCACCGGGCCGTCATCGCCCAAAGCGGAAACCTTGCGACCGGGGATTTCGGGAGCGCTCGCGAGGTTGACCCCGATGCCCACGATGACCACGCCGCCGGTCATTTCCAGAAGGATGCCGGCGACTTTGCCATGGTTCAGCATCAGGTCGTTGGGCCATTTCAGCAGAAGCCCCCTGCCCTGAGCTATGAACCCCGACAGCGCTTCGTGAACGGCAAGGCCCGTCAGCAGTGCAAGACTGGCCGGCGACGGATCGCCGGGTGCTAGACGCACCGCGGTCGATCCCATGAAATTGCCGGAGCCGTCATTCCACGCGCGGCCCAGGCGGCCTTTGCCCCCCGTCTGGCGATCGGCGATCAGCCAGTCGCCTTCGGGCAGATAGTCTCCGCCCATGATCCGGGCGGCAAGGTCAGCGTTGGTCGACCCGGTTTCCGCGACCGTATGGATCAAGACGCGAAGAACAATGCCGTTGCTGCGGTGGCGGCCAGCGCGCCCAGCCACTTGGTCATCAGGTAACCCAGCGGCGAGATGAACAGGCAGGAAACCGCGAGGATCGCCTTGTGCCACACGTCGCTCTCACCCTTCACCACATCGACCGGCTCGTCGAAGTACATGACCTTGACGACCTTGAGGTAGTAGAACGCGCCGATCACCGAGGCTGCAAAACCGATCGCGGCCAGCGGCATCATGCCGGCATCCACGGCAGCCTGGAAGACCAGGAACTTGCCCCAGAAGCCGAACAGCGGCGGGATACCGGCAAGGCTGAACATGATGATCGCAAGGCCGAGTGCGAGACCCGGACGAGTGCGCGACAGACCGGCAAGGCTCGCGATGTCCTCAACCGTATTGCCGTCCTCGTCCTTGAGCATCAGGATCGCGACGAAACCGCCCAGCGTCATGGCCACGTATATCGTCAGGTAGAACAGCATGGCGGCGGCGCCCTGCTGGTTCGCGGCTGCAAGCCCGACCAGCATGAAGCCGACGTTGTTGATTGACGAGTAGGCCATCAGGCGCTTGATGTTCTTCTGGCCGATGGCGCCCAGTGCACCCACGACGATCGAAGCCAGCGCCAGGAACACGACGATCTGCTGCCAGGCCTGCGCCTGGTCGCCGAAAGCATCGAGCAGGACACGCATGGTCAGGCCCAGCGCCGCGACCTTGGGGGCCGAGGCGAAGAACATCGTCACCGGAGCCGGCGCGCCTTCATACACGTCGGGTGTCCACATATGGAACGGCACTGCGCTGATCTTGAAGGACAGACCCGCCAGCATGAATATCACGCCGAACAGCGCGCCATGCGACAGCCCGCCCGCAACAGCAGCATTGATGCCGCTGAACGAGGTGGTGCCGGTGAAGCCATAAGTGAGGCTCATACCGAACAGCAGGATGCCCGAGGCCAGCGCGCCCAGCACGAAGTACTTCAGGCCCGCTTCGGCAGAACGTCCATCGGTGCGCAGGAACGCGGCGAGGACATAAGCTGCCAGCGAGTTCATCTCGAGGCCGATGTATAGCGTGAGCAGATCAGTGGCCGAAACCATGATGCCCATGCCCAGCGCGGCGAAGACCACCAGCACCGGGAATTCGGCGCGCATGGCGCCGAGGCGTTCGAAGAAGGCCGGCGCGATAACCAGGGTAGCGGCGGCCGAGAGGTAAATCAGGATCTTGGCGTAGCTGGCGAAAGCATCAGCCCGGAACTGGCCGAAGAAGGCCGACGTATCCGGTCCCATCGCCTGACCGCAAAGAGCTGGCGCGACGAGCGCCATGGCTCCGACCAGCGCAGCGACGGCGAGGATCGAGATCAGGCGGCTTGCCTTGTCGCCGCCCCAGGCGGCGATCAGGAGCAGGACAAGGCCTGCGATGCTTAGCGTTTCTTCAGGCGCGATCAGGCGCAGCGACTGCGACCAGTCCATCAGTGTGACCCCCCATGCGCAGCGGATTCTTCGTGCGCAGGCTTAGCTTTTCCAATTGTCGGCGCGCTGTCCCCTGCCGGCTTCGCACGGGCGAGGCGGGCATCGAGCGCGGCAATGTCGGCGCGCATCGGAGCTAGGAAGCTCTCAGGGTATACACCCATCCACAGAACCGCGAGGCCCAAAGGAACCACCATCAGCAGTTCACGCAGGTCGAGGTCCGGCATTGCGGCGGCATCGGCGTTGTTCTGGTCCCCAAAGGCAACCCGGCGATAGAGATAGAGCATGTAGGCAGCGCCCAGAATGATGCCGGTGGTGCAGATCAGCGCCGCCCACGTCGATACCTGGTATATACCGCCAAGGCTCAGGAACTCGCCGACGAAACCGCTGGTGCCCGGCAGACCGATGGAAGCCATCGTGAACAGCAGGAAGAACAGCGCATAACGCGGCATGTTGATAGCAAGGCCGCCGTAACGGCTGATCTCGCGGGTGTGCAGACGGTCGTAGATGACACCGACGCAGAGGAACAGCGCGCCGGCAACGAGGCCGTGGCTGAGCATGACCAGCATCGAACCTTCGAGGCCCTGCGTGTTGAAGGCGAACAGGCCGATCGTCACGATCGCCATGTGCGCGACCGAGGAATAGGCGATCAGCTTCTTCATGTCGCTCTGCACGATCGCGATCAACGAGGTGATGACGACCGCAGCCATCGACAGGCCCCAGACCAGCGGCGCGAAGTACGCCGAGGCTTCGGGGAACATCGGCAGCGAGAAGCGGATGAAGCCGTAGCCGCCCATCTTCAGCAGAACGCCGGCAAGAATGACCGAGCCGCCCGTCGGCGCCTGAACGTGCGCCGCCGGAAGCCAGGTATGGACCGGCCACATCGGCATCTTCACCGCGAAGCTGGCGAAGAAAGCCAGCCACAACCAGGTCTGGACATGCGGATCGAAATCATAGGCCATCAGCGTCGGAACGTCGGTAGTCCCAGCTGTGTGGACCATCCACAACATCGCGACCAGCA
>Ga0308165_1003132_pt1 | contig 18237 bp, 13 predicted proteins | sample PhyWR2_FD_201032 | JGI IMG/M metagenome (GOLD analysis project Ga0308165, IMG submission 201032) | Phyllosphere microbial communities from UC Gill Tract Community Farm, Albany, California, United States - DLSLW.R2 | ecosystem: Host-associated > Plants > Phyllosphere > Unclassified | place: USA...
TGGTGATATTGACGCTATCGTGGTCGGCGTTGGCTCGGGTGGAACCTTAGGCGGACTACAGGCTTTTTTCCATACTCATTCTCCGCAGACAGAGTTTATCCTCGCCGACCCAGAGGGCTCGATTCTGGCCGATCGCGTCAACAGTGGCAAAACAACAACGCCCGGAAGCTGGTTAGTTGAGGGTATCGGGGAAGATTTTATTCCCCCGCTCGCCGCGATTGACGGTGTTAGCCAGGCTTATCGCATCAGCGACAGAGAGTCTTTTGCCGCAGCCCGCTCACTGTTAACACGAGAAGGTGTGCTCGCCGGATCCTCTACCGGTACCTTACTCGCAGCGGCGCTACGTTACTGCCAGGAACAAACTGAGCCCAAGCGTGTCGTCACGCTGGCCTGCGACAGCGGGAATAAATATTTATCGAAAATGTATAACGATCGGTGGTTAAACCAACAGAATCTTGATTAACATTAAGGGAATTTTATGAGTAAATTTGCGACATCCAGCGTTCATAGCGGTCGTTTTCATGATGCCCATGGCGCGGTTATGCCTCCGATTTATGCGACATCGACTTTTGAACAACCGGCACCTGGCCAGCATACTGGCTTTGAATACTCGCGCAGTGGGAATCCAACGCGTCAGGTACTTGAAAATGCCATTGCTGAGCTAGAAGGTGGTAAAAGGGGTTTTGCCTTTTCTTCCGGCCTGGCCGCCATTTCGACAGTACTGGAGCTTATTGACAGCGGCAGTCATATCGTCGCCATCGATGATGTGTACGGCGGCACATGGCGCCTGCTGGAGAATGTGCGGAAACGCAGTGCTGGGATAACGGTCAGTTGGGTCAAACCGAACGACACAGCAGCCCTGGAAGCGGCAATTGGCCCAGAGACGCGTATGATTTGGGTAGAGACGCCGACCAATCCGCTGCTTAAGCTGGTCAGTCTCTCAGCCATTGCTGACATAGCCCGGCGCCATAATGTCATCAGCGTGGCGGACAATACCTTCGCCTCCCCGGCACTACAACGGCCGATTGAGTTTGGTTTTGATATTGTCGTGCATTCAGCAACTAAATATCTTAATGGCCACTCTGATGTCATCGCAGGACTTGCTGTTACCGGCGAGAATGAAGAGTTAGGCCAGCGGCTGGCTTATCTGCAAAATGCCATTGGTGCTGTCGCCGATCCTTTCAGCAGTTTCCTGACCCTGCGTGGTATTCGGACTCTCGCCCTGCGTATGGAACGCCATAGCGATAACGCGCAACAACTGGCCGAGTGGCTTGAATCTCATCCTGCGGTCGAGAAGGTCTATTTTCCCTGGCTTACATCACATCCGCAATATGCTCTGGCCCGCCAGCAAATGAGTCAGCCTGGTGGTATGATTTCTTTCGTGGTACGCGGTAATGAACAGCGTGCTGATGCGATTATTGGAAAACTCAAACTGTTTACTCTGGCTGAAAGTCTGGGTGGCGTTGAAAGTCTGGTCAGTCAACCTTTCACCATGACACATGCCTCGATCCCGCTGGAACAGCGTTTAAGCAACGGGATTATTCCTCAGTTGATTCGGTTGTCTGTCGGTATAGAGGATGTGAGAGATCTCCAGGCAGACCTTGCTCAGGCACTTGACGAATAGAATCATCGTTTTAGAAATAATGGCAATCATTCCATATAACAATAGTGATAACGCGAACTGGCTGACAGAAAATAAATGGCCTTGCTTGCTTTCTCAGAGTAAAGATTTTAGTAAGGCCATTTAATACTGATTAAAAAATGCGTATGGCTTGCTATTAACTAGCCTCGATACTGACGCAGTAAAATAGTAAAGTCTTCCGTGATGCCTTTATGGATAGCAGCGATACTCCCGGCTTCATCTCGCTCAGTTAATGCCTCGATTAAAGAATCATAATTATGTGACAGACTCGAAACCTCGTCAAAACGAGGATAGAGATAATTAAAGCTGGGTCCAATTCTAACCCAAAGTTGTTCAATTAACTCCATTAAAGTTGGCATCTCGGCATAATGGAATAACTGAAAATAAAAATCACGATTTGCCTTTAACGCCGCCTCCACGCTTACTTTTTGGGCGCTGAGAAAACTCTCTTTAAGCTGGTTTAAACGCATCAAACCGGCTTTATTGATTTTTCGCGTTACTTTTTGCACTGCCATTCCTTCCAGACTTTTACGGATAACGGAAATTTCCTGGTAATGACATTCTGAGATAGCAGGAACCAGGAAAGCCTGAGCGGGAGTGACATCCAAAGCGCTCGATGCGACCAGTCTGAGTAGCGCTTCACGGACGGGAGTAATACTCGTTCCCAGTTGCTGCGCAATTTCCTTTGTGACTAAACGAGCACCCGGTTTTAGCATACCTAAAATGAGGGCACTCTTTAACCGTGATTCAACCTGCACGGTGAGACTCAATCGCTGCGCTTTATCTAAGTCAAACATATTTCTTCCCTATAAAAAACCATCTGTATTTTCAGTCGCTCATTTCTCTGTCATCGGCGTTGCCACATGATATATTGTATATCTCAGCCAATTAATTAAATCGGTAAACAGGCAAGCTCAATTCTATATATTTCACCTATGAATCGTAAAGCAGAAGGTTAATTTAATAAAATTATTTGATTATAAAATGGCATTTACCTTAATATCACCCTTTCTATTGAGGACACATATAGAATGCATTAACTATCATAAAACGGATCTATAGCTTAATTTTACCTTTAACTTTATGCTAAATTAATAAAAAACAGTTATTCTGATTAAAATCTATCACTTAAGTTAACAATGCAATTATATTACTTCTATTGTATATAATGATGTCAGAAATCAATAATAAGAATTAGTATAGAATTAATACTGCTGATATAGCTAAAATCAACGCTATTTTTCAATTTATGATGATAAGACAAACAGGAAACAGCCTTAATTGATTAGAGTCCCCTCTAACATAAATGGGAAATTCTATCATCTTCCCATCTTGTCAGTGAAAACGTCAATCGTGTATCTTTTTGGCTATCTTCAGAACAGAGAAAAAAGGAGTGCTACGGGGAAGCTTATCGGCCAGGTTGCGCCAACCAGAACGGAACATAACAGCTTGATCCGCCAAGTGTCATGAGCCAGAAACCATGTGATAATTGCGCAAATTAGCGCCATAATGGCGTAAAAAACCAGCATATGTTGATAAAGAGTCATAATAGAGAAACACGTTTGTCAAAAACGAGTGAAATATGCACTTTTTTTGCTCTCAAATCAAGGTTTGTAGCAATTTCGCCGCCGATATTGACTCAAGAAACCTCTTTTCGAGGAGTACTCCTGACAGGGCTTATTTTTATAAGCCCTGTCAGTCTGCATAGAACCACGCTATTTCGCCGGTGCCTCAGCAGGATATGTCTCATCAAGTGCGCGTAAATGATCGTCTTTATTGAGGGTCAGTAATGCAAAAATACTGACCACCGCAGTCGCCATGACATACCAGGCTGGAATATCCAGATTGCCTGTTTGTTTGATTAAACCGGTGATTATCAGACCCGCACAGCCAGAGAAAATAGCATTGGATAACGAATATGCCAGCCCCAACCCAGTGTAGCGTACGTGGGTTGGAAACATCTCTGACAGCATTGCCGGCCCAGGGCCTGCCAGCAGTCCAACCAGCCCGCCGGCAATGAGCACAACAATGGATTTTGTCAGCAATGTTGAATCGCTGTCCTGGAGCAGGTGTAGCAGCGGTAGAGCGAGGATAAACAATAATACCGCCGCGGTGACCATCACCGCGCGACGACCAATTTTGTCACTTAGCATACCGGCGGGGATAATCGTTGCCGCAAAACCGATGTTGGAAATCACCGCAATCAATAGCGCCTGATTAAAGCCGGTATTGAGTGAAGATTGTAAATAGGTAGGCATGATAACTAAATAAGTATACCCCGCCGCAGACCAGACCATTACACGACTGACCCCCATCAATATGGTCTTCAACGTCGCGCCAATATTTGCTTTAGCTTTGGCCCGTACAGGCTGAGCCTGTTGCTCCTTCTTCTGCTTGATAAAGCTTGGAGTTTCTTCCATATGGAAACGCAGCCATAAAGCCACAGCCCCCATAGGTAATGCCACAAAGAATGGAATTCTCCAGCCCCAGGCCAGCATCTCTTCATGACTCAGCAAGACAGAGAGCAAGGCGACAATTCCTGCACCAGCAAGCAGTCCGAGGGCGACGGTAAATGATTGCCAGGCACCAAATAGTCCACGTTTACCGCGCGGCGCAAATTCGGTCATCAGCGAAACCGCTCCGCCGTATTCCCCACCCGCAAACAGTCCCTGAAGAATGCGGAGTCCGGTTACAATAAGCGGTGCTGCAATACCAATACTGGCATAGGTGGGCACCAGGCCCAGAGCAACGGTTGCCAGTGTCATCATAATCAAGACAAACAATAGCGTCGGTTTTCGCCCTATCCTGTCGCCCATACGACCAAAAATAATGGCGCCGAGTGGACGGAAGAAAAAAGCGATAGCAAATGAAGCGTAAGTCAGGATCAACGCCGTCAGTTCTGCCTCACCTTCGAGGCGGAAAAAATTCTGAGCAATGATTGTCGCCAGAAAGCCATAGACAGCAAATTCATACCATTCAATAAAATTACCCACAGAACCTGCGATAAGCGCACGTTTCTGTGCCGCGACAGCGTGTTGGGAAGTTTGCATTAATAACGCTCTTATGAAAAAAATGACCAACAGACGCGTAGGTCATTTAGTTATCTGGCTCATGCCCAGGGCGCTACCCATCAGCGTCCCGGACAGGAGTAATCGGCTGACGGGCTAGTCGGCGGGATAAATAACGCCGAGTGGTACCGCTTTTGTTGCACCGGTAACAGCCGGAACATTACCCGGCAGATTATGGATACGCTGATGCGCAAGCCAGGCAAAGGCAGCCGCTTCAACGTAATCGATGTCCAGCCCGGATGCGGTGGTAGTTCCGAGCGTCCAGTCTGCCAGCATGTCCTGCAATCTCGCCATCAGCAGCGGATTTTTTGCCCCGCCGCCACAGGCCAGGAGCACTTTAGATTGCTGAGTTGCAGGCAGTTTTAACAGTTCATCACGAATAGTGGTTGCCGTAAATTCGACCAGCGTCGCCTGGACATCAACAGGAGTAACATCCGGGAATGATTCAAGTTGAGTTAACAGCCAGGCCAGGCTAAAGAGCTCACGTCCGGTACTCTTGGGCGCTGCTTGTGCCAGAAAAGGTTCCGCGAGCAGATGCTGCAATAACGAAGGATTAATCTGACCTTGCCGGGCCCACTGTGCATCTTTGTCATACGCACGTCCCTGATGACGTTCAATCCAGGCATCTAACAAGACATTACCCGGCCCGGTGTCATATCCGCGGGTTGGCTCTCCTGTTTGCAATATGGAGATATTGCTGATTCCCCCCATATTCAGCACCACGGTCAGTTGCTGTGGGTCAGCAAACAGTGCCTGGTGAAACGCCGGAACCAGCGGTGCACCCTGGCCACCATAGGCCATATCTTTACGGCGAAAATCTGCGACGGTAGTGATACCTGTCAGGGCGGCAATAACGTTGGCATCACCAATCTGCATGGTGAAGGGATGACGCCCCTGAGGCGAGTGCCATACCGTCTGACCGTGGCAGCCAATGGCGCGAATATCTGTGGCACTGACGCCTGAAGAAAGCAGCAGGTCTTTTACGCTCTGCGCATAAAGATGACCGAGACGATTATCCAGTTCCCCCAGCTCAAGTAAGGTCGCTTCTCCTCGCAGACAAAGGTCTGCCAGTGATTTTCGTAACTCATCTGGCATAGCGGTAAAACCGCACGCTATCATCTGTGGGCTGGTCTGTGAAAAATCCATAATAACCGTGTCAACACCATCCAGGCTGGTGCCTGACATAATACCCAGATAAAGTTCTTTTCCCACGGTAGCTCCTTTATATCTGCAACGCAGTGAATTTCTGCAACAGTAAATAAAATAAATTATTCCTGAATTCAGTCAACAGGGAATATTGTATTACACCCCAGGATGCGAGGGGGGTCACACTTCACTTGCGAACTGAACTCAGGTTTTCTGAATAGCCGTAAAATAAAGCCGGAGGCGAAGATTTCCCCAGGCTGGAATAATAAAAAAACCCGCTCAGAATAAATGTCCTGAGCGGGTTTTTGTCTGAATTAGCCGCTAAAAAACGGCCTTCCAGAATTAGGCTTTATCCGAATAATCGTAGCCATAATGATGATAGCCATAACCATACTGGCTGCTGGCGCGTTTCATTACGCCGTTGAGGATAGCCCCTTTAACCGTTACACCCGCCTGTTCCAGACGCTGAACGCAGACCATAATCTCTTTCACGCTGTTCATTTCAAAGCGTGCGACCACCAGACTGGTACCCACAGAACGACCGATAATAGCCGCATCGGTCACCGCCAGAATTGGCGGGGTATCGATAATAACCATATCGTAGTTTTCACTGGCCCAGGTCAGCAGCTGTTTAAACCGTTCATGCATCAGCAATTCTGACGGGTTAGGTGGTGCCAGACCGCGAGTAATCACATCAAAGCCGGCTTTCGTAAACGTCTGTACCGCATCCTGAGCGCTGACTTTGCCTGAAAGAACATCAGACAGACCTTTGTCATTACTGATCTGGAACAGCTCATGGATATAACCACGGCGCATATCCGCATCAATAAACAGCACTTTCTGTCCCGGCTGAGAAATAATGGCTGCCAGGGAACTACTGATAAAGGTTTTTCCGCTGTCCGGTGTTGCCCCGGAAATCATCAGCACATTATTGGATGCTTCCATCATGGCAAAGTGCAGGCTGGTACGCAGTCCACGAATCGCTTCAATAGACAGATCGATAGGGTTATCCAGCGCCAGGAACGGCACGTTTTTCGTTTTGTGACGCACGCTGCTCGAGAATATATTTTTGCTGCGTAAACGCGTCCGTTTCAGCAACCATTCCGAAGTCGGCACGGTGGCGTAAACGTTAATACCCTGCTCTTCCAGCTGTTCTGGGGTTTCGATGCCACGACGCAATACTGAGCTTGCCAGTACCAGACCCGCAGAGGCAAACAGACCCAGGAAGAAACCAAGAACAACGATTAACGGTTTTTTCGGTTTAATCGGTTTCGGTTGCGTTAATGCCGGGTCGATGATGCGCACGTTACCGATGGCACTTGACTGAGCAATACTCAGTTCCTGCTGGCGGTTAAGCAACTGGCTGTATACCGCACGACCTGACTCAACGTCACGGCTCAGACGTAAGACTTCTTGCTGGGTGGCAGGCATACCTGAAACACGTTTATTCAAACGCATTTTTTCCTGCTCCAGAGTCTCACGTTTTTCCATCAATGCCCGATAAGTCGGGTGATCTTTTTTGTATAGCTGGGAAATTTCAGCTTCACGGAACGTCAAACCATTGATCTGGTTATCCACGTTGACCACTTGTTCAAGCACAGATTTAGCTTCGAGGTTCAGGTCAACGGAGTCACTCTGCTTACGATAGGCGTTAAGCTTATCTTCTGCATCGTCCAGTTCATTACGCACTTCAGGCATTTTTTTCTGTAAAAACTCAAGACTTTTCGAGTCCTGGGCAGCCTGACGAGAGATATTCTGTTGCAGGTAGTTATCGCTGATATTATTGAGGATTTTCTCAATCAGTGCCGGATCTTCACCCTCCATCGTCAGACCTAACATTCCGCTGTCTTTGCTCTTCTCGCTGACAGTGAAATTCTGCTGAAGCTTATTGATAGCGGCCAGTTCAGAATACTGCGTGACGATAAACTCAGTACCAGGTTCAGCATCGATCTTACTGATTTTGATATCAATACCGTTACCGTTCAGCAACTCACCCACGGTGCCTTCCAGGGTCGTATCATCCATCTCAACTTGATACTTCCCATTTTCACCCACGGTGACCAGCACGCTTTTGGCGCTTTCACGACCCAGCGGGATATTCAGCCAGCTCACATCCAGCGTCTGTTTTGGCTCACCGGCCAGACGCGCCCAGCCTTCCCCAAAAACAGGGAAAAATTTCTGAGAAACTTCGGTACGCAAATTCAGATCGTTAACGGTTTTACCCAGGATCATACGCGACTGTAATAGCTGAAGTTCAGGCGCTGACTCAGGTGAGGAGTCAGGAATCATCTGACTCAGGCTGCTTAAAATCGCATTGCCCTTTTTCTGCTCCACCTGAATTAAGGTATCCGCCTGATAAACCGGTGTGGCAAACAGGGCATACACCAAAGCACAGGCGGTGGACAGAAGCGTCACACCGATAATAAGTTTACGGTGATCGATAAGATCGCCAAGCAAGCGTCCCAGATCCAGCTCATTCTCAGCTGATGAGGGGTTTTGCTTTTGAGTATTTTTTGTCGTCATAATAAAACTTGAATATCTCGTTTAGTTAACTGAGCCGCTGTGCCCATTCCTGTGAAGCGTTTTCAAGTAAGCCATAAACATGCTCATGCGCATCGTGGCTTTTCTTGTAAGGATCCGGGATCTCTTTTTTACCCAGCCATTGTCCATAAAGCATCACTTTCCCCCTGACTTCCGGGGCTATTTTGGTCACTTCTTCAATATGTGAAGCTTCCATCACCAGGATGAGGTCATAGTCACGGGCAATAGCAGGCGTGAGCTTACGTCCACGATGCCCATCCAGTGAAAGTCCATGATTAGCTGCTACTTCAGCCGCCACGACATCCGCCGGATGATCGGTAAGACCATAGGTTCCCGCTGAGTCGACTCTAATTTCAGGCAAAAGTTTTCGTAATAGCCGCTCTCCCACCGGAGAGCGACAAATATTACCGGTACAGACCACGAGGACTGACTGGAACATTAATTTGGCCATCTTTTGATATATCTCACGGTTTCAGTCAGGTCACGCACACCCGTAATGGTTGGGACCAGCTGAGAAATCACACGATTCCAGCGAGCCAGCGGCGCAGCTGTGATATACACAATATCGTAAGGTTCAAGCTGGAATTCGGTACCCATTACCATTGCAGAGGCATCTTTCGCGTTCAGCTGGTAAATATTGGCAATTTTACCGGCAGTACGGTCTTTAACGGAACGAATAACAAAGATACCGGTGGCATCAGAGACATCTTGCTTCATACCATCGGCGTTACCGATAGCTTCAGCCAGCGTCATACCGCTGCGGTCCATTTTGAGGGTGCTTTGTTTACCCACTTCACCCATGACAAAGACTTTCAGGTCATCGTTACGTGGAACAAACAGAATATCACCCGGACTCAGTAATTTGTTCTGCATTAAATCGCCACGCTGCATTAAGGCATACAGCGAAACGCTTGAATCTTGCCCTTTATGGGTTAATACCACATTACGCCAGTCAGCATCGGTACTCAGTCCGCCAGCGGCATTGATAGCATCCATAATGGTTAACGGAATATTGGTAATCGGCTGCTGACCAGATTTCGCTACTTCACCTGTGACGTAGGCTTTTTGCGAGCGGAAAGCGGCGATCGTGACATCAACCTGCGGACTTTCAATCACCGCATCAAGGCGTCGAGTCAGCTCATTTCGCACCTCTGCCAGGGTTTTGCCTGCGACCGATAATTTACCCACATAAGGATAGAAGATGGTCCCGTCAGCATTGACCCAGTTACCTGTATCACTGGCACTACGGTACTGACCTGCTGGCGTGGTTAATTCCGGGTGATCCCAGACTGTGACCATCAAAACATCACCGACACCAATGCGATATTCATAATTCTGTAATTGCGCATCAAGTTCTGGGTTCGCCCGCGCAGCAATATTACCAGGACGCAGTTTATCTATCAGTCCCGGAGTCACCGGATAGACATTGACTAATTTATCCAAGTCATAATTATTGTCTGGCAACTCTATGACATCTTTACCACGGGTGCTCAATGCTTGTCCTGGTATTATCGTACAGCCACTCAATGCTGTTAACGTCAGAGCCAGAACTGATAATTTTAAAATGCGCTTTTTCATTTGCTATCATCGTCTTTTAATCAAAGTACTGATGCCTTAACAGGCGTTTGAATGAGGTCCGCCACTTCCATTTCCCGCGTTAAAGGATGGCAGACCTACAGATAACAACGCTTAGGATCTATTGTTGTATCATTCACTGCCCCATCGGAACTTCACGTTCTGATGTCATATTATACAGTTGATACTTTCTACCCAGCGTCTGTCCGCCATCACGTGTCAATGGTGTCCATGAAATCAGAGCATGATTCGGATTCGGTGATACTGTCATCAAGTCAAGCGGAATTGAGACATAGAAACCTTTGCTGAATCCGCCTTCACCATAGTCAGCTTTCGAGACGTTTGATTTCGCGCCCCAGATACCGACTTTCACTCCACTATCAAAGCGTTTCGCCATCTCAATCGTCACGCCTTTATCACCCGCCAGGTACTGACCGACAGCGACTTTAAACAGCACGCCGTTCATCTGCGGTGGGTTCCAGTAGGTGGTGATAAATCCGGTACCTACACTGTAGTCAGCGAAACGCATCATGTCATCCCAGTCACGCTGTTTTACGTAGTTGGCATCAACACCGATAGCCCACTGACTGTCAAGCGGACGGTACAGGACTTCGGCCCCCACACCGCCGTACATCATTTCCAGATAACCACCGTATGCCTGACCATAGAATCCGTGTCCCAGATCCGCCACATAGTTAGTTTGCAGGTTACTGATAAAGACATCATTTCGGACATAGTCGCGAATATGCGTACGAACTCGAGGGAGTGTCGAATCTTTCGGCAGCAATGAAGAGTTAAACTTGTCGTAGTTGTTGTGGATGTTAATAAACACCCCGCCGTCGACCAGCCAGTTATCCGTCAACCAGTATTTAGCGCCTGGTAGCAGACCAATCTGATACATATAGAAGTCTTCCGGTCCGCCTAACGACTGGATTAACTTCGGCTCAAACGAATAGCTGAAACGCGATGGTTTGATACGATAACCCTGTGAGTCCGGTACCGGGTCATTCGGCTCAACGCGTTTCTGGAGCAGTTTCTCTTCATGACCTAACGGATAACCAGCAAGCTCTTTTTTCAGGCTTGCCACATTGGTTTCGGTCGTGACCATCGGCAAATGCATATTGGTCTGCGTCACGCTGATGGTCTCAGTCCCTGCCGGGAGCTGATTAACCAGAATACGATTCGCACGATCGACCGCTTCACGCGAGTCACGGTAGCGTTTCTGCTCGCCGGACATATACAGCGTGTTGTCGTGGTATTTGATTTCCGGGTCATTAAAGCCCGCGTTGTACTTAAGCTCTGACAGCTGGCTGGCAACCACGGTATAAGAAGGTGCACCTTCGGTCACCTCTGGGTGATAAGCTGCTTTAGGCGCATCGCGGAACGCAGGACGCAACGTATTCAGGTTATTACGCAGAGTAAAACCAAACATCAGGGTGTTACCGCGTTCATAGCTGAGGTTAACATCCGCCCAGTTAGCGACACGGTACACGGCACCAAAGTTATAGGGGGTAAACTGGCGGATATTTTTAGAAAAATCCCCCTTATAGTCGTTGCCGTCATATTCCAGTTTTAGGCGCAGAGGCTGCCAGGGAGTCTGGTATTCAATTCCACCCACCACCGCTGCAGGGCCTTTAAACATACCCTCAAAACTGATATCACCGGCATCAACCAGTTCACTGCGGGTGCAGTACCTGTCTGACGCCCGGCAAAAAGGGTTGGTAATATTGCCGCTGTTCCCGATGTAACCCCAGCCGACGCCCAGAGTAAAATCTACAGGACCAAAACGTTTGCTGCCGACAACATACTCCCCATCAAACAGGCCGGTACCCGAGATATCTCGTTTCCCGAAGGCCACTGCAGGGAGGTAATAGCTCTCTTCCAGCAAGCGGACTTTAAAGTCAAAAGACTTATCTTTATGACTTTGACTTCCACTAAAATCTTCGTTTCTACTGTATCTTTCGGTGCGAGTATCCGCGTAACGAATAGTACCTTCAAGCCACGGGAATAACACAACTGAGGTGGAGTAAAAACGGTATTGATCGTTGTTCCGGTAGTTGACGCTGAACTCGCCTTCTGGCGCAAAACGCGCAGTAGGAAGCTGCAGTAAACCGGTACCACCAAAGTCACTCTGGGAATATAACATCGGTTCCGGGTTGATTTGCCCTTCGGCATAACATGCCGTTGAGACAGCCAGTGCCAGAAAACTGAGTACATGGACTTTTTTCATTAATCAGGAACCCGACGAGTTAACAATGAAATAATATCATCTTGCAATGACTTGCCTGATGCATCCGTTGCACAAGGCGTAAAACCAACCCAGACAATGCTTCCCGGACTCGCCTCGTTGTAGAGGTTATTCCAGTAAGCCACAGATTCAGTGGTGGTATGCCCGTCAGGATGGATTACGGTAACAGTACTTCTGTCTGCCCCAGAGAGACGTTCCTGGTCATCCAGATAATCGCTAATAGGAGTCGCTGGCTGCCACATCACCGGGCCCGGTTTATTCACGGCACCCATTATCTTTAGCGTAGAAGGACGCACACCGGTATAGAGTTTGTATTCACCTTGCAGGGGAACATCTCCTCCTGCCAGGGATGTGCGGATAATATCTGGGTCCAGCGGCGCGAAAAGTCTGTCAACCACTTTAATATTTTGAAGCTGGCTGATAACCGATTGCAGCATAGCCGCCTGTGTTGGCGAAGCATCAGCCTGGCAAGCGGCCAGACGAGCAAGTACCAGACGTTTGTCTAGTTCCGCTTTATTCGTTGGCGGAACCGCAGCGATCACCGCAGCGGGCCACCAGATATCTTGTGGCAAGGCAGGATCAGTGACTAATTGTAATAACGTCGAGATATTTTCAAATCGCTGTTCCTGACCCGGATGTTGATTATCCAAAACCACACTACCGGTTGCCAGGGCGCAAGCACTCAGCATCGTGAGCGTACTGCCAAGAATGAGTCGGGTGAATTTATTCATTGTGCGGGTTTCAATATGGTCATTTCAACAGGATAGGTTCCGGCACCGAGCATTTGATGACTTTGACGAACCTGGCCGCTACGGGTATCTACCCAAAATGTATTTTGCCACTGGCTATCAGGGGTATCAGACTTCACGTCTTCATACCAGACCTGACAAGGAACGGCTTCCCCGGCAATAGTTAATACTTGATCTTTTTCTGCCCGGGTAAAACGAGAGGTTAAGGCTGCGGAGCGTAATTGCTCGCCTTCTTTCCAGCGGATAGTTCGCGACCATGTCTGACCATTAGCGAGCTTTTGAGCCTCAAGCAAAGGATCAGGCGTGACGGATATGATTTCTAACAGATTGCGGCTATGTAGATTGGTCGTTTTCACTAGTCGTCCCTGGCGAGTAACGACTATAGAGCCGTCCTGGGATAACCATTTGAGATTTCCTTGCTCGATATAGCCCAGCACGAGAAACACGCGGTGTTCATTATCAATTCGGAAATAGGTACTGGCGTACGGCAGTGACTGTATTGCCTGATCAGTCATAGTGACGTCTTTCGCTTCCCAGATTGCACTGAACGTATCCACTACCCCTTGCTGACTAGGGGTACATCCCGCAAGTAATGCGAAGAAAGGTAAGGCAAATAGACGCACTGGATATTCCCTTATTTAAGACGATATACCCGGAGTAACGTACCTCCGGGTCAGAACAACTAACTTCTTTGACCCAACGAAATTCGCGAGGCCGTTCAGATTATTGGGTAGTTGTTGTAGTACTGGTAGTGATGCTGCTGTTGTCATCATTACTTACAGCAACAGCTACGCCTACTGCGATTGCAGCAACGGCACCCACTGCAATGGCAGTGGTGGTACCAGCAGCAGCTCCACCAGCAGCAGTGCCGCCAGCAGTACCCGTTGTAGCAGACATCGCAACCGGAGAAGCTGCCATGGCAGCTGCAGTCAGAACAGCAAGAATTGCTTTTTTCATATACATTCCTTATTCAGTGATTTAAACAAAGAGAACCTGAAACTCAGGTCAGAACATTGGGGCATCCCCCCAATTAATTTGTGTCCATCATATACATAAACAAAAAATGTAGGCCTTAAACAGACATCGGACTGAACACACTTTTAGCTCGCTTTAAAGATACTTGCACACAAATCTAAGAATATTCCCTTACTTCTGAGATTAGCCGATAAAACAGATAATCAGAACCCCTCAAAGAGAAAGGTAAATAAATTTTTCAAAGAATATAAATCTATATATATCAAAAAACAACAAAAATTGACAGTGTTAGAGGTTAGCGCTTAAAAATAACAGGTCTAAAATTTCGACAATCGTATTAATCCTAAAAAAACAGTTCAATCTTTACGCGAGTTGATTTTGTTTCAGATAAATCAATCTGTTTCGCACTGTATGAAAAACGATAGTCTGATATCTATCACAATTTTAGGTTTTTTTTGCCCTCCAGGTAACGCTGAACCGTCAGAATCACTCAGCGTGGGATGACTTTGCGACTTCCGGGCAGGGAACCGCCCGCACCTGTTCATCGCCAAAAAGATCGGTTACTCACTATCTGAATGCCTTGCAAAAGATATACATATAAGATAGACGCATTAATACTGTCACCGATAGCAGACAGATAAATTACAGGACCCGGAAAGACCGATATAAATATCAAGACTAAAAAAATTCTTATTTATCCGAACAATTGTTCAATTTAAATATGACATTATTTCGTCGTTATAAAAAAATAACCTGTAAATATAAAATATTCAGCCATGCAGCACCAAAATGTTACGGTATCATCAGACAATTGCTCTGCTGGCAACCTTCCTCCAGTAAACGCATCCTGCTGCAGTCGATCGCGCCTTTCAGGACTGATTCATTTGTTGAACGATTAAACGTGACAGTGTCACTATAGCTTGCTGTTCACGATCCCCCCACTCCCAGGACGCATTCAGACGGAAGCAGTGATCCCAGCTACTGCCGGTACTGAACATTTTACCGGGAGCAATACTGATGCTATGCGTCAATGCCTGCTGATACAGCAGTCGGGTATCGACATTTTTCGGCAGCTCAATCCACAGAAAATAGCCGCTTTCACTGTGATGCACCTTTGCCTCTACGGGAAAGTGTTCACTGATCGCCAGTAGAACCTGTTGTTTACGTTCGGCCAGTATTCTGCGCAAACGCCGCAGATGCGTATCAAACCGACGGGTTGCCAGAAAATCTACCAGGGCCAGTTGCATAGGAGAGCTGGTGGATAGCGTACTCATTAGCTGAAGTTGTTGAATGCGCCGGGCATGTTTGCCCGCTACCACCCAGCCAATACGAAAACCCGCCACCAGACATTTTGAATAGGAAGAACAATGCAAAGTGATGCCCTGCTCGTCAAAAGCACGTAACGGCAATGGCCGCTCACGGCCGTAATACAATTCGGAGTAAACATCATCCTCTATCAGGGTCACATGATGCTGTGCCAGCAGGCTGACTAATGCCTGTTTTTTACTGGCGCTGAGCGTCACACCGAGAGGATTCTGACTATTGGTCATCAGCCAGCAGGCTTTCACCGCGTTCTGTTCCAGAGCCAGTTCCAGCGCATCAAGGTCAATACCGGTTACCGGGTCAGTGGCAATGGCAAGCGCTTTCAGCCCCAGTCGTTCCAGAGCCTGAAGTGCCCCATAAAAACAGGGGTTTTCGACGATAACCCAGTCCCCAGGCTCAGTCACGACTTGAAGGCTGAGGTTTAACGCTTCAAGGGCACCGGCGGTGATAACAATTTCATCAGGTGAGACCGGGACGCCCTGTTGGGCATAGCGCCGGGCAATAGCATGACGTAAGGCTGCATTGCCCGGCGGTAAATTTTCAATCACGCTCATTGCTGTCGCAGTTTTACTCACGGTCACCAGAGAGCGATTAAGCTGCTGCAACGGGAACAGGCGAGGGTCGGGAAAAGCGGAACCGAACGGCACCACTGAGGTATTGCAGCTGGCCTGCAACACATCAAAGATATAGGTATTAATATCAACCGCTTCATCCCGGGTCACTTGCTGTGTCACCGGCGTATTGGTCGCTAAGGGTCGAGGGGCAACATAGTAGCCAGACTGGGGACGTGCAACGATAGCACCGCGGCTTTCCAGCAACTGATAAGCATGGCCCACGGTCATAAAACTCATACCGCTGTGCTGAACCTGCTCGCGTAACGATGGCAAGCGATCGCCGGGTTTCCAGATACCCAGCGCTATCTGCTCAAGTATTTGCTCTGCCAGTTGCTGATATTTTTTCATTTATTCCTCATCTGTTTCCATCACCTATATCAGGCTAGCAAAAAACCGACTTTTTCGGAAACTGTTATAGATAAATATCACATTTCTGTTTCTGATAAACCTTGAAATATCACATTACTATGATCCTGTCTTTTATAGTCCGGAGGTGTGTATGTTTGCTTTAGACGCGTTTCATCTGGCAAGGATCCAGTTCGCTTTCACTGTTTCCTTCCATATTATCTTCCCGGCAATCACGATTGGGCTTGCCAGTTACCTTGCGGTGCTCGAAGGTCTCTGGCTCAAGAGTGGTAATCCGGTTTACCGCACCCTTTATCAGTTCTGGTCAAAAATTTTTGCGGTCAACTTTGGTATGGGAGTTGTCTCAGGTTTAGTGATGGCCTATCAGTTTGGTACTAACTGGAGCGGCTTCTCGCAATTTGCGGGTAGTATTACCGGGCCTCTACTGACCTACGAAGTACTGACGGCATTTTTCCTCGAGGCGGGCTTTCTGGGTGTGATGTTATTCGGCTGGAATCGCGTCGGCCCCGGGCTGCATTTTTTCGCTACCTGCATGGTGGCGCTCGGTACGTTAATGTCCACCTTCTGGATCCTCGCCTCCAATAGCTGGATGCACACGCCGCAAGGTTTCAGTATTCACAATGGTCAGGTGGTTCCTGAGGACTGGCTGGCGGTGATTTTTAACCCCTCGTTCCCATGGCGTCTGCTCCATATGACCATCGCCGCCTTTCTCAGCAGTGCTTTTTTTGTTGGCGCCTCTGCGGCCTGGCATCTGCTTAAAGGGAATAATACGCCGGCTATCCGCACCATGTTCTCCATGGCGCTGTGGATGGCGGTGATTGTCACCCCAATTCAAGCCTTGATTGGCGATCTGCATGGTTTAAATACCTTAAAATATCAGCCAGCAAAAATAGCTGCCATCGAAGGCCACTGGGAGAATAAACCGGGCGAAGCTACACCACTTCTGTTATTTGGCTGGCCTGACATGGAACAAGAGCGAACCCGTTACGCTGTTGGTATTCCTGCTCTCGGGAGTTTGATTCTGACACACAGTCTGGATAAGCAAGTTCCGGCACTAAAATCGTTCGCGAAAGAAGACCGTCCTCCCGCAGCAATTGTGTTCTGGTCATTCCGCATTATGGCTGGGCTGGGCATGCTGATGATGTTACTGGGCGCTATCAGTTTATGGCTACGCTATCGGAACCGTCTATATTCCAGTCGCCGTTTTCTACGGTTTACCCTGTGGATGGGGCCTTCCGGGCTGATTGCAATCCTCGCGGGCTGGGTGACCACAGAAGTGGGTCGTCAGCCCTGGGTGATTTATCATCTGATGCGGACCAAAGATGCCGTTTCTGCCCATAGCGACTTGCAAATGACCATCAGTCTCGCGGTGTTCTTTATTGTTTATATGTCGGTGTTTGGGGTGGGTTACAGCTATATGGTGCGGTTAATCAAAAAGGGGCCATTGCCCCCTGAACATTTTTCGCCAGAGTTTGCCTCCTCAGCGTCCCGGCACATCGCGACAGTGAAAGAGGAGTTACGCTAATGGGTATCGATTTAGCTGTCGTCTGGTTTGTGATTATTGTTTTTGCCACTCTGATGTATATCGTCATGGATGGATTCGACTTAGGTATAGGTATCCTGTTTCCGTTCATTCGCGATAAAACCAGCCGCGATGTGATGGTGAACAGTGTCGCACCGGTCTGGGACGGCAATGAAACCTGGCTGGTTCTGGGCGGGGCTGCGCTGTTTGGTGCTTTCCCCCTGGCCTATGCCATTATTATTGACGCCCTGACTCTGCCACTCAGCATAATGCTTCTCGGGCTTATTTTCCGTGGCGTCGCCTTTGAATTTCGTTTTCAGGCAACGCCCGCCCACCGGCCTTTCTGGGATATCGCGTTTCAGGCTGGCTCAATTCTGGCCACCTTTTGTCAAGGCGTGGTGGTGGGTGCGGTTATTTCAGGCTTTCAGGTCACCGGACGCCAGTTCAGCGGCGGGCAATTAGACTGGT
>Ga0308165_1003134_pt1 | contig 18229 bp, 26 predicted proteins | sample PhyWR2_FD_201032 | JGI IMG/M metagenome (GOLD analysis project Ga0308165, IMG submission 201032) | Phyllosphere microbial communities from UC Gill Tract Community Farm, Albany, California, United States - DLSLW.R2 | ecosystem: Host-associated > Plants > Phyllosphere > Unclassified | place: USA...
GTGAGGCCCGAAGGTCCCCCACTTTGGTCCGAAGACGTTATGCGGTATTAGCTACCGTTTCCAGTAGTTATCCCCCTCCATCGGGCAGTTTCCCAGACATTACTCACCCGTCCGCCACTCGTCACCCGAGAGCAAGCTCTCTGTGCTACCGTTCGACTTGCATGTGTTAGGCCTGCCGCCAGCGTTCAATCTGAGCCATGATCAAACTCTTCAATTAAAAGTTCGATTTGCTGAAACAAGTTCAGCGATGCTCATCTGTAAAACGTCATAATGAATTTCATTATGTGTTCACTCGTGAGACTTGATATTTTTTACGTCCGGAGACGTTGATATCAATCCTGCGAGTGCCCACACAGATTGTCTGATAAATTGTTAAAGAGCAGTGCAGTCAGTGCCGAGGCTTCCTGCTGCGAGGTGGCGTATATTACGCTTTCCTCCTGCGGAGTCAACTTCTTTTTGAGAAGTTTTTTCCGGCGGTTCAGACAACTTCCTGAACCTCCAACACGCTGGCCTGTAAGCCGTTGTTCCGTGTCAGTGGAGGCGCATTATAGGGATCCCGATTTAATGCACAAGTCTTTTTTAGATCTTTCTTTTCGACTGCTCTATTTTCACCCGCATCGCTGATGTATCAAGCATTTCGCACATTTTTAAGGCACTTTCGGCGGCGATAATTGATCATTGATTCTTCCCCGCACTACGCTACAGGGATCAAACCAACAATGAGGTTGTTATGAGTCACAACGTACGGGCATATAAAGGCGTCCATCCGCAGCTGGGTGAGCGGGTAATGATTGATCCAACCAGCGTTGTTATTGGCAACGTAGAACTGGGTGACGATGTAGGTGTCTGGCCCCTGGTTGTTATTCGCGGTGACGTAAACCGGATAACTATCGGCAGCCGTACCAATATCCAGGACGGCAGCGTACTTCATCTGACACATAAGTCGGCCGCTAACCCTGACGGCTATCCTCTTATCGTGGGTGAAGACGTTACCGTAGGACATAAGGCCATGCTGCACGGTTGTACCATTGGCAATCGGGTACTGGTGGGTATGGGGGCGATCCTGCTGGATGGGGTCGTGGTTGAGGATGATGTAATGATTGGTGCCAATAGCCTGGTTTCACCGGGAAAACGTTTGGAAAGCGGCCATCTCTATCTGGGCAGCCCGGCAAAAAAGGCCCGTCAGCTGACTAAAGCTGAGATCGACGGCCTGCTCTATTCAGCAAATAACTACGTAGAGTGGAAAAACGACTATCTTGCTGAAGAGAGCCAGATCCAACCCTGATCGTTTTCTCTCTGTTCCTGAATCGCTAATTCGGCCTCTTCTTCAAGCGCCCAGCGATTGTTACCGAAGGCGCTCAGCGCAGCTTGTTCGGTCTGATAACGGCGAAGCAGTGCTTCGCCGTGAACTGCACAGGTTGTCTGGAAACCATCAACCAACGCAATGAAGCAAACAGACTGCAATTCCTCATCCCACCATTCACGCTCAGGAAACTGAATGGCCTGATTCATGCCTGCATCTCAGCCCTGAGTCTGGCAATAACGGGTGAAATCTCCGGCATCACGCCATGCCAGAGCAGAAATGCATGTGCCGCCTGCCCCACCAGCATGCCCAATCCATCCGCAACCTGGCTGGCCCCCTGCTGTTTACACCATTGCAGGAACGGGGTATCGCCAATCTGATAAAACATGTCATAGCAGCGCACCTGCTCATTCACCAGATTAGCCGGCAGCTCCGGCAAGCCACCCGCTACGCCGCTTGACGTCGCATTAATGATGAGATCAAACGTCGCATCGTTTAGCTCATTCGTCGCCAGCGCACGAACGGCACCGTGGTGCTCGAATACGCCCACCAGCTCTTCCGCTTTAGCATGGGTACGGTTGCAGATCGTAATACTGCACCCAGCGTTCAGCAGAGGCAGGATCGCACCACGGGCCGCACCGCCGGCACCGATCAACAGGATCCTGTCCCCTTCCTGAATCAGTTCACGCTGCTGCAAATCGGTCAGCAGGCCAATGCCGTCGGTGTTATCCCCCAGCACACGCCCGTTATCCAACTTTTTCAGTGTATTCACTGCCCCTGCAAGCGCAGCGCGTTCGGTCAGTTCAGAACATAAATCATAGGCCTGCTGCTTAAACGGCAGCGTCACGTTTGCACCGCCGCCGCCTTGGGCAAAAAAGTCGTTTACCGCATGTTTAAACCCATCCAGCGGAGCGCAGAAACGATCGTAAGGGTGCGGTATCGCCGTTTGCTCGGCAAAGAGTTGATGAATACGCGGAGACTTACTGTGCTGGATCGGATTACCGAAAACGACATAAGACGACATAGAATTCTCTGTTACCCCTGGCGAATAAGCTCGCCGGTTAATGCATCACGGATTTCTGAAGGATTCAGACGTCCGCCGGTTTCACCCTGCAATACCGGGAAATCCTTCCCAAACTGCTCCAGAACCTCCGCCACATTCCTGCAAGGAGGTAAACCACTCAGATTGGCACTGGTTGAAACCAGCGGTTTACTAAATCCCAGGCATAGCGCCGCCACATCGGGATGATCGCTGACGCGTACGGCCAGAGAGCTAAAGCGGCCGGTTAACCAGCGCGGTGTATCCGCACGCGCCGGGACGACCCAGGTCACAGGCCCTGGCCAGCGGGAGAACATGCGCGTCTTCTGTTCCGCGCTCAGCCGTTCGTCGGCAATGTAGGGCACAAGCTGTTGATAGTCCGCCGCAATCAAAATCAGCCCCTTTTCCACCGGCCGGCGCTTGAGTGAAAGCAACGCCATCACAGCGGCCTCACTGTCAGGATCGCATCCAAGACCGAACACGGCCTCGGTGGGGTAAGCAATTACTGCCGACTGTTGCAGCCGCTTGATACATAGCTCAAGCGAGTCATGCTGTTGGTTCATCTTCACCACTACATTCAACTGTTACGGATTTGCCACAGGCTTTACTGGCGCAAAAGCGCTTAATACCTTTGGCGGTTTTCTTTTCAATAAGCAACGGAAACTGGCAAAACTCGCAGATACCTTCAACCGGAGTAAAATTCACCACGAACTGGCAATCGGGATAACGATCGCAGGCGTGGAAGGTTTTACCATAGCGTGAGCGTCGCTGTACCAGCTTACCGCTGGCACACTGCGGACATGAAATCGTCGTCTCGTCCGGCTTATCAATAGTTTCAGTATGTTCACACTCGGGATAGTTGCTGCAGGCGATAAACATGCCGTAGCGCCCCTGCCGTAGAGCCAGACTCTCACCACACACAGGACAAAACTGTCCGTCGAGCATTTTGACGATATGCCCTTCAGTCTGGGTTTTCAGCGGACGAATGAAATCACATTCAGGAAAGTGCGAGCATCCCAGAAAAGGGCCATGTTTTCCTGAGCGTATAACTAACTCTGCCCCACACCGGGGGCAGGGTTCATGTTTTCGCACAGCGAAAAGCGCTGTTTTGTTCATAACTTTTTTTACACGAAGGCAATCTTCAGTGCAGTAATCCTTCATTGACGTCGAAAAGTAGCTCTTCCATTTGCTGATAGGCGTTTTCACATCCTGGGATGTTAAACAGAACCATCAACACCACCCATTTGAGATCGTCCAGATCAAACTCGAGGGTATCCAAAGCCATAATACGTTCAATGACCATTTCGCGGGTTTCAAGATTCAGCACCTGGATTTGTTCCAGGAACAGAATAAAGCCACGACAGTTAGCATCTAAACGCTGACTTTCTTCCTCGGTGTAGATACGCATAGACAGCGGATCGGTAGTCAGCAGTATCGGAGCGACAAGGCCGTCCTGATAATCAGCTAACTTTTCCAACCAGTTCAACGCATTATAGATATCTTCACGATGAAAACCGGCATCGGTTAAATCATCAGTCAATTTATCCTGATCAACGCGCATTTCTGCTTCGTTGTGGATATACGTTTCAAATAAGTACATTAGTACGTCGAACATGGCTTGCCCTCCTCAATCGGACATAGCCGCCGGGTACAGCTGCGATCCACCCTGCTAACTCCAACTCAAGCAGCTTAGCTACGATGGTTGGCACAGGTTGGCCGGCACGTTCAGCGACGACGTCAACAGGTGTAACCTCATCTCCTACGTTAGCCAACACATCGGGAAATGGCAATGGAGGATTGTTGCTCTCTGTTGAATTGTTTGCTGACGCTGGCAAATCCGGGATCCAGGAGAGGCCACTTTGTATTTGTTCAACTATATTGTTGGGATGTGCAACAAGCATTGCTCCCTGCTGAATCAGCCAGTGGGTTCCCTCACTACCTGGATTACCCAATGCGCCGGGCAGCGCGAAGACATCCCGGTTCTGCTCCAGCGCTATACGAGCCGTGACCAGCGATCCGCTGCTTAGCGCGGCCTCAATAACCAATACCCCATGACTTAATCCGCTGATAATGCGATTACGACGGGGAAAATGATGGGCAAGCGGCGCAGCCTGTAGCGGAAATTCAGACACCAGAGCCCCGCCGCTATCGACAATTCTCTGTGCCAGCCCCCGGTGACGCCGCGGATAGATATCGTTGAGCCCGCCACCGAGTACGGCCAGCGTTTTTCCCTGAACGTCCAGTGCAGCCTGATGCGCCACGCCGTCGATTCCCAGCGCCAGCCCGCTAGTAATGGTTAACCCACTCAGCGCCAGCGCCTGGCTGAACCAGCCTCCCCATTCACGTCCATAGTGTGAGCAGTGACGACTGCCGACGACCGCCAGCTGCGAAGAAGACAGCAGGGTTGGATCACCATTGATAAAGAGCATGAGGGGGAAATGACTGATTGTCTTTAGCCGCTCAGGATAGAGCGGGCTGTAGGGCGTGATAAAATGATGCCCCTCCTTCTCAAGCCAGCGCTGGCATTGCTCAAGGTCTTTCTGGTCGTAGGTTAAAAAGGCCTTAAGCCTGTCGCCATTAAGACCGATCCTGACATAATCGTCCACCGTTGGGTCATCCAGCTGAAGAAGTGAGTTAAGTAGTGACAGCCTCTGTAAACCGGATAAACCAGAAATCCCCGACAGCCTTAATGCACTTTCCAATGGCGACATATTTTATCCCTGATGTTGCCCCTTCCCCCTGAAGGTTACCTGCCAGGAATGCTGTCAATCACCGTGTGAAATGTCTACAATAAGGAAGATAAATCTCTAATCCCTTGAACATTGATCTGGAAAGTTATGTCAGTCTTGCAGGTATTACATTTTCCTGACGAGCGCCTGCGCATCGTTGCGAAACCCGTGAAAGAAGTAAATGCCGATATCCAGCGTATCGTTGATGATATGTTTGAAACCATGTATGCCGAAGAGGGCATCGGCCTGGCCGCCACTCAGGTTGATATCCATCAGCGTATTATCGTGATTGATGTCTCTGAAAATCGCGATGAGCGACTGGTGCTGATCAACCCTGAACTGCTGGAAGAGAGTGGTGAAACCGGCATTGAAGAGGGTTGCCTGTCGATCCCTGAACAACGAGCCCTGGTGCCACGCTCGGAAAAAGTTAAAATCCGTGCGTTGGATCGTGATGGAAACAGCTATGAGCTCGAAGCTGATGGCCTGCTGGCGATTTGTATTCAGCATGAGATGGACCATCTGATCGGTAAACTGTTTATTGATTATCTGTCGCCAATGAAACGTCAGCGTATTCGCCAGAAACTCGAAAAACTCTACCGCCAGAATGCCCGTGACTGAGTCGTTACGAAAGGGAATAACGTGTCCGAATCATTAAAGATTATTTTTGCCGGCACCCCTGACTTTGCAGCGCGCCATCTCGACGCGCTGTTGTCATCAGGACATCAGATTGTCGGTGTCTTTACCCAACCCGACCGGCCGGCCGGCCGCGGTAACAAATTAACGGCCAGCCCGGTCAAACAACTGGCAGAGCAGCACGCTATTCCTGTTTATCAGCCTAAGTCATTACGACCGTTAGAAAATCAACAGCTGGTTGCTCAGCTCGATGCTGACGTGATGGTTGTTGTCGCCTATGGCCTGATCCTGCCCGAGGCTGTACTGAACATGCCTCGTCTGGGCTGTATTAACGTTCACGGCTCGCTGCTTCCCCGCTGGCGCGGCGCGGCGCCGATTCAGCGTGCGCTCTGGGCTGGTGATGCCGACACCGGTGTAACCATCATGCAGATGGATGTGGGCCTGGATACCGGCAACATGCTGCATAAGCTGTCCTGCCCAATAGAGGCCAGTGACACCAGCGCAACGCTGTATGACAAGCTTGCCAGCCTTGGCCCCGCAGGTATGCTAACGACGCTGGAACAGTTGGCTGACAACAGCGCGATCCCTGAAGTGCAGGACGAATCGCTGGTCAGTTATGCGGAAAAGCTTAGTAAAGAGGAAGCCCGGCTTGACTGGACGCTCAGTGCGGCTCAGCTGGAACGCTGTATTCGTGCGTTTAATCCTTGGCCTGTGAGTTATTTCATCATCGATGACCAACCGGTAAAAGTGTGGAAAGCCTCCGTACTGCCGGCGGCAAGTCACTGCCGGCCGGGTGAAATCCTTCAGGCGGATAAGTCCGGTATTCAGGTAGCAACCGCTGACGGCGTTTTGAATATTGAAGAACTCCAGCCCGCAGGTAAGAAAGCGATGAAAGCTCAGGATCTGCTTAACTCCCGCCGTGAATGGTTCATGCCAGGTAATATTATTGCCTGATAATCTGCCCGGCATTCCGTCCGGGCAGCTGTTTTAATTGCGATCCCATTATGAAAAAAAACACAAATTTACGCAGCGTTGCCGCGCAGACTATTGAGAAAGTTGTCGAACAGGGGCAGTCGCTCAGCAACGTCCTGCCCGCCGCCCAGAAATCAGTGGGGGAGAAAGATGCAGCGCTGCTTCAGGAGCTTTGCTACGGGGTACTTCGTACGCTCCCTCAGCTGGAATGGATCATTGGTCAGCTGATGTCACGGCCCATGACGGGTAAACAGCGTGCCATTCATTTCCTGATTATGGTCGGGCTCTACCAGCTGATGTATACCCGTATTCCCGCTCATGCAGCCCTGGCAGAGACGGTTGACGGTGCAGTTGCATTAAAACGTCCGCAGCTCAAAGGGTTAATCAACGGCGTACTGCGTCAGTTCCAGCGTCAGCAGGAAGAGCTGATGCAAAAAATGAATCACGGCGATCAGCAGTACCTGCACCCCAAATGGCTTTTGGAACGACTAAAACGTGCCTGGCCAGCACAGTGGGAAAAAATTGTTGAGGCGAATAATCAACGACCGCCGATGTGGTTGCGTGTGAATCGCCAGCATCAGACTCGTGATACCTGGCTGGCGCGGCTTGAAGAAACTGGTAAAACGGCATTTCCCCATCCTCAACACGCCGATGCGCTGCGACTGGAATCTCCCTGTCCCGTTGGCCAGTTGCCCGGCTTTGAGCTGGGCTGGGTAACCGTTCAGGATGCCTCTGCCCAGGGCTGTGTCGCGTTGCTTAATCCACAGAATGGCGAAAAAATTCTCGACCTTTGTGCCGCGCCGGGCGGAAAAACAACGCATATTCTGGAAGCCGCACCGCAGGCTGAGGTTTTGGCCGTTGACGTTGATGCCCAGCGTCTGACTAGAATTAGTGAAAATTTGCAACGTCTTGACATGACGGCAGAGGTTAAACTGGGCGATGGACGAACGCCAGAAGAATGGTGTGGTAACACTCAGTTTGATCGTATCCTGCTGGATGCCCCCTGTTCAGCTACCGGCGTTATTCGTCGTCATCCGGATATTAAGTGGCTACGCCGCGATCGTGATATTGCGGAACTGGCTGCATTGCAACAGCAAATACTTGAAGCGATCTGGCCACATTTGAAATCTGGCGGTACGCTGCTCTATGCAACCTGTTCAATACTACCGGAAGAGAATCATCTACAGATAGGGCAGTTCTTACAGGCGCATACTGATGCCCGTCTGGTGGAAACCGGCGACCTTGCTCAACCGGGTATTCAGGTTTTCCCAGAGGCTGACGGCGGCGATGGGTTCTACTATGCCAAATTGATCAAGGCCTGAACCATGTAGTGCCGCCGGGCGGCACTACTCACTGAACAACTATCAGAAAGACTGAAGCAATATGAAAATCATCATTCTTGGCGCTGGACAGGTTGGCGGCACCCTTGCAGAAAACCTGGTGGGTGAGAATAACGATATCACCCTGGTTGATACCAATCCTTTACGCCTGCGCCAGCTCCAGGACAAATTTGATTTACGTGTTGTTCAGGGGCACGGTTCACATCCTCGCGTACTGCGCGAAGCAGGGGCAGAAGATGCCGACATGCTGGTTGCCGTGACTAATTCAGACGAAACTAACATGGTCGCATGCCAGGTGGCATATTCCCTGTTCAATACGCCAAATCGTATCGCGCGTATTCGCGCACCGGACTATATCCGCGATGCGGATAAGCTGTTTATACCCGAAGCGGTACCGATCGATCATTTGATCTCCCCTGAGCAGCTGGTCATCGATAATATCTACCGCTTGATCGAATACCCCGGTGCGCTACAGGTCGTAAACTTTGCAGAGGGTAAGGTCAGCCTTGCGGTGGTAAAAGCCTATTACGGCGGTCCGCTGGTCGGTAATGCCCTTTCCGTAATGCGTGAACATATGCCCCATATCGATACTCGCGTTGCGGCGATTTTCCGCCAGGATCGTCCAATTCGTCCGCAGGGCTCAACCATTATTGAAGCCGGGGATGAGGTATTTTTCATTGCCGCCAGCCAGCATATCCGCGCGGTAATGAGTGAGTATCAACGGCTTGAGAAGCCCTATAAACGCATCATGATCGTTGGCGGTGGTAACATTGGATTCGGTCTGGCTCAGCGGCTGGAAAAGCGCTACAGCGTTAAATTAATTGAGCGAGATCAGCAGCGCGCTGCGGATCTTGCGGAGCATTTGCAGAACACTATCGTCTTTTATGGCGACGCGTCGGATCAGGAACTTCTGGCTGAAGAGCATGTTGATCAAATCGATCTGTTTATTGCGATCACCAATGATGATGAAGCAAACATAATGTCAGCAATGCTGGCCAAACGTATGGGTGCCAAAAAAGCAATGGTGCTTATTCAGCGTCGGGCTTATGTGGACCTGGTTCAGGGAAGCGTCATTGATATCGCAATTTCTCCCCAGCAGGCAACCATCTCCGCACTGCTCAGCCACGTGCGTAAAGCGGATATAGTGGGCGTTTCATCGCTGCGTCGCGGCGTCGCGGAGGCTATTGAAGCGATCGCCCACGGTGAGGAAACAACATCTAAAGTCGTGGGCCGCCTGATAAATGATATCAAGCTTCCTCCGGGGACCATTATTGGAGCTGTCGTTCGCGGCAACGATGTAATGATTGCCAATGAGAATCTACGCATTGAACAGGGGGACCATGTCATTATGTTCCTCACCGACAAGAAGTTTGTGCCTGACGTTGAACGTCTGTTCCAGCCCAGTCCCTTCTTCCTGTAACTCTTTACAGCAATACATGTGCATTGCCCGTCTGTTTACTACAATAGCTAGTGATCTTAAGAAGATCTCATCGTTGTAAAAAAAGTCGGTGGTTTATTAGTTCTAAAAATTGGCGCAGGAAAGGAGAAAATAATGAGTATTTTGAAAGAGTTCCGGGATTTCGCGATGCGTGGGAACGTTGTTGACCTCGCAGTGGGCGTTATCATCGGGGCCGCATTTGGTAAGATTGTATCCTCCCTTGTCGCAAACATCATCATGCCACCTTTGGGATTATTGATTGGCGGCGTCGATTTCAAGCAGTTTAGCTGGGTACTTAAAGCCGGTGATGGGACTGCGCCTGCGGTTGTTATGGAGTACGGTGTCTTTCTTCAAACCGTTTTTGATTTTGTTATCGTCGCTTTCGCCATATTCATGGCCATCAAGCTGATGAACAAAATGTATAAGAAAAAAGAAGTTGCGAAAGCGCCGGTGGGACCGAGTACTGAAGAGAAGCTGCTTACTGAAATTCGTGACTTGCTCAAAGAGCAGAACACAAAATCTCTGTAACGGATAGATTCCATAAAAAAACCGTCACTAACGACGGTTTTTTTATGCCTGCGTAAGCAGAAGGCCAGTGGTAAATGTTTGATAGTTACACTTACCACTGGCCTCCCAGTTACCTTTTTTGCCGTGTTTATCTTTACGTCGGTAGCTGCCTTTGCCCTTAACATTTACCTCTACACGAGGTTTGAACAGTGGATCATGTAATAAAGCTTCCAGCGCGTTTTCGCGGATAACACCCTTCTTATGCTGATAATGTGACACGATAAACTCCTGTAAATGGATATCGATGACGATATATAGGCTGACAGAGAGCATATTTCAATCCTTCGCATTAGCTAAAGATGTCATTGCTCCTTTTTCCAAGGCTTCAAGAATAGAGCAGTAAACGCTGCTGTGCGATGTACCGCAGCAGGCATCATTTAAACGCGTCAATGAACGCTGCATATGCTGTAGCTCGGCAATCATTGCTTCAACTTCACTTAGCCGTGTCTGGACGATCGTTTTTGACTCCTGGCAGGTATGATGTTCAGGATCGACCCGAATCGACAGCAGCTCACGGATTGCATCAAGAGTGAACCCAAGCTGACGGCCATAGCGGATAAACCTCAATCGTTGTAGATCGTTATCGCTGTACAGTCTGAACCCGCCTTCCGTTCGTACTTCATGATCCATCATCTGCTTCTTTTCATAGAAGCGGATGGTATCCGGTGTAACGTCAGCGAGTTTCGCCAGCTGTCCAATACGATACATTACTTTCTCTCCATGAAATGTTGCTGGATTTTTAAGCCATAGTCACTGTGTAGAAACTCCGTACTCATCCCCGCCTCTTTCAGCCGTAACTCCAGCAATCTCAGACGGCTGGCATGCTGCTCATAGCGCCGATCGAGGGGATCGATACTGCTCAGGAGCCGATCAAGTTCGATGGCTTCCCGTCGCATTTCTAGTTCTGGCGGTAGATAGCCAGAGTTTTTCAGCAGGCGCCAGGCTGCCCTCAACTCAAGCGGAACGTGGCTGTCATCATCCAGCTGTAACGGCTGACCTGCCCCGGGAAGATTATCCAGCTCCCCCTTATTCAGAGCAGCAAGAATGTGCTTTTCAGCAAGTCTATCGAGTAGTGACACAGAGCTGCCTCCGTTTACGGGTCGATCTACAGCATACGCAACTGAGCAGAGAATGACGAGAGAGAGGAATTTCAGATATAAAAAAACCGGGCAAGCCCGGTTTTTTTACGTTGCGACTACAGATTACTCTGCAGCTGCTTCTGCTTGAGCTTCTGGACGATCAACCAGCTCGATGTAAGCCATCGGAGCGTTGTCACCAGCGCGGAAGCCACACTTCAGAATGCGAGTGTAACCACCTGCACGGCTCGCAAAACGCGGGCCTAACTCATTAAACAGTTTTGCCACGATCTCGTTATCACGAGTACGGGCGAATGCCAGACGACGATTAGCTACGCTGTCGGTCTTGGCAAGAGTAATCAGCGGCTCAACTACGCGACGCAGCTCTTTCGCTTTTGGCAGGGTCGTCTTGATGATCTCATGACGAACCAAAGAACCAGCCATATTGCGGAACATAGCCTGACGATGGCTGCTGTTGCGGTTCAGTTGACGACCACTCTTACGATGGCGCATGACCTTATCCTTCTCAGTGAAACCTTAACCTGTGATCGGGTTATTCATCAGCGATGCTAGCTGGCGGCCAGTTTTCCAGGCGCATGCCCAGAGACAGACCACGAGAAGCCAGCACGTCTTTAATCTCGGTAAGAGATTTTTTACCAAGGTTAGGCGTCTTAAGAAGCTCAACCTCGGTACGCTGTACCAGATCACCGATGTAGTGGATAGCTTCTGCCTTAAGGCAGTTAGCAGAGCGGACAGTCAATTCCAGATCGTCAACAGGGCGCAGCAGGATCGGATCGAATTCTGGTTTCTCTTCTTTAACTTCCGGCTGACGTACATCACGTAAGTCAACGAAAGCTTCAAGTTGTTCTGCCAGAATGGTTGCCGCACGACGAATCGCCTCTTCAGGATCGATTGTGCCGTTGGTTTCCATTTCGATGACCAGCTTGTCCAGGTCGGTGCGCTGCTCTACACGCGCTGCTTCAACATTGTAGGCGATACGGTCTACAGGGCTGTAGCAAGCGTCAACTAACAGGCGGCCGATTGGGCGCTCATCTTCTTCCGAATGAATTCGGGCAGAAGCCGGCACATAGCCACGACCACGCTGAACTTTGATACGCATGCTGATAGCAGCGTTCTCATCGGTCAGATGGCAAATGACATGCTGAGGCTTGACGATTTCGACATCACCATCATGGGTAATGTCGGCTGCAGTCACAGGGCCAATGCCAGATTTATTCAGGGTCAGAATAACTTCATCTTTACCCTGAACTCTTACCGCCAGCCCTTTCAGGTTGAGCAGGATTTCCAGGATATCTTCCTGTACGCCCTCTTTGGTGCTGTACTCATGAAGTACACCATCAATTTCAACCTCGGTCACCGCGCAACCCGGCATGGATGAAAGCAGAATACGGCGCAGTGCGTTACCAAGAGTATGGCCAAAGCCACGCTCTAAAGGCTCAAGGGTCACCTTGGCGTGCGTCGAACTCACTTGCTCGATATCTACCAGGCGCGGTTTTAGAAACTCTGTCACAGAACCCTGCATTGTGTCCTCTCTTTGGTACTAAGCCTTACTTGGAGTAAAGCTCGACGATCAGGTGTTCGTTAATGTCCGCAGACAGATCGGTACGCTCAGGAGTACGCTTGAACACACCTTCCATCTTAGTCGCATCAACTTCCAGCCAGGTTGGCTTTTCACGCTGTTCAGCCAGCTCCAGAGCGGCTTTCACGCGAGACTGCTTTTTGGCTTTCTCACGGATGCTAACAACGTCATTCGGAGTTACCTGATAAGAAGCGATGCTGACAACGCGACCGTTTACCATGATGGATTTATGGCTAACCAGCTGACGTGCTTCTGCACGAGTGGCGCCAAAGCCCATACGATAAACTACGTTATCCAGACGACCTTCCAGCAGAGCTAACAGGTTTTCACCGGTGTTGCCTTTCAGACGTGCTGCTTCTTTATAATAGTTACGGAACTGACGCTCCAGCACGCCGTACATACGACGAACTTTCTGCTTTTCACGTAACTGTACGCCATAGTCAGACAGACGTGGCTTACGCGCACCGTGCTGACCAGGAGCTTGTTCAATCTTACACTTGGTATCAATCGCGCGAACGCCAGACTTAAGGAACAGGTCTGTGCCTTCACGACGGCTCAGCTTGAGCTTAGGACCCAAATATCTTGCCATTTTCTTTCTCCAACATTCCTAAAAAACGGGCGTTATACGCGACGTTTTTTCGGCGGACGACAACCGTTGTGAGGGATCGGAGTCACATCAGTAATATTAGTGATGCGGAAACCAGCAGCGTTCAGGGCACGAATAGTTGATTCGCGGCCTGGACCAGGACCCTTAACCATAACTTCCAGGTTCTTAATACCGTACTCTTTCACGGCGTCTGCGCAACGTTCAGCGGCTACCTGAGCAGCGAACGGCGTAGATTTACGAGAACCACGGAAACCGGAACCACCGGCTGTTGCCCAACCCAGCGCATTACCCTGACGATCGGTAATAGTTACGATGGTGTTGTTGAAAGATGCATGGACATGAGCCACGCCATCAGAGACTTGCTTTCTTACACGCTTACGTGCACGAACTGGTGCCTTTGCCATTATTCAATCACCCCGATTATTTCTTGATCGGTTTACGCGGACCCTTACGGGTACGTGCGTTGGTCTTGGTACGCTGACCGCGCACTGGAAGACCACGACGATGACGCAAACCACGATAGCAACCAAGGTCCATCAGACGCTTGATGCTCAGGGTGACTTCACGACGCAGATCGCCTTCAACAACAAATTTTGCTACTGCTTCACGCAGAATCTCGATTTGTTCTTCAGACAGTTCACTGATCTTAACATTTTCAGCGATCCCCGTGTCTGCACAGATTTTCTGTGAGCGGGTTTTGCCGATACCGAAAATAGCAGTTAATGCGATAACGGTATGTTTATGATCAGGAATGTTAATGCCTGCTATACGGGCCACTATGCACTCCTATTAAATTACTTATGCGTCCCATGCCGAAAAGCCCGTTTTCAGGATACTCAAATGGAAACGCATAGACATACAAAAGATTGGCTGGCTAATCTAGCCAGCTCAACCCGACTTTGCAAGAAAAATATGCGATTAAATCAGCCTTGGCGCTGTTTATGCTTTGGCTCGGCACTGCAAATCACACGTACAACACCGTCGCGACGGATGATTTTGCAGTTACGACATAATTTCTTGACGGAAGCACGAACTTTCATTTTTACTCTCCGTAACTTCTCAAGCGCCTGAATTAACGGCCGTAGCCTTTCAGGTTTGCTTTCTTCAATGCAGACTCGTACTGACTCGACATCATCAGAGTTTGCACTTGAGCCATAAAGTCCATGATGACAACGACTACGATCAGCAGTGATGTACCGCCGAAGTAGAATGGAACTTTCATCGCATCACGCATGAACTCCGGGATCAGGCAGATAAAGGTTATGTACAGCGCACCGATTAGGGTTAAACGCGTCATCACTTTATCGATATACTTCGCCGTCTGTTCTCCCGGACGAATACCTGGTACAAATGCACCAGACTTCTTCAGGTTATCTGCTGTTTCACGCGGGTTGAAAACCAACGCTGTGTAGAAGAAACAGAAGAAGATGATTGCAGTCGCATAGAGTAACACATAAAGCGGTTGACCTGGTTGCAAATACATCGAAATAGTTGTCAGCCAGTTCCAACCGGTTCCGCCCCCGAACCATGACGCGATGGTTGCTGGGAACAGAATGATGCTGGATGCGAAGATAGCTGGGATTACACCCGCCATATTCACTTTCAACGGTAAATGTGTGCTCTGCGCAGCATAGACACGACGGCCTTGCTGACGTTTCGCATAGTTCACCACAATGCGGCGTTGACCACGCTCAACGAAAACAACGAAGAAGGTCACTGCAAATACGAGAACTGCAACCAACAGCAACAGGAGGAAGTGCAGGTCGCCTTGCCGCGCTTGCTCGATGGTATGGCCAATGGCCGGCGGCAATCCCGCAACAATACCAGCGAAGATAATGATCGAGATACCGTTACCGATACCTCGTTCAGTAATCTGTTCACCCAGCCACATCAGGAACATTGTCCCGGTGACCAGGCTGACAACAGCGGTAAAGTAGAAAGCAAAGCCTGGGTTTAACACCAGTCCCTGCATTCCAGGCATATTCGGCAGACCGGTAGCAATACCGATAGACTGAAAAATACCTAATACCAGAGTACCGTAGCGGGTGTACTGGCTAATCTTACGACGGCCAGCCTCCCCTTCTTTCTTGATTTCAGCTAACGCGGGATGAACCACGGTCAGCAGCTGGATAATAATAGAGGCCGAAATATACGGCATAATACCCAGAGCAAAGATAGAAGCACGGCTCAGAGCACCACCAGAGAACATGTTAAACATTTCAATGATGGTGCCACGCTGTTGCTCAAGCAGTTTGGCAAGTACAGTGGCATCGATACCAGGGATTGGAATAAAAGAACCAATACGGAAGACAATCAGCGCACCAATAACAAACAGAAGTCTGCGTTTTAGTTCGCCAAAACCACCCTTGGCACTTTGAAAATCTAATCCTGGTTGCTTAGCCATCTGCTACTTATTCCTCAATTTTACCGCCAGCAGCTTCGATTGCAGCACGAGCGCCTTTAGTGACACGCAGACCGCGAATCGTTACCGGTACAGAAACTTCACCAGACAGGAACACTTTCGCGAACTCAATCTGAATACCGATAATGTTTGCTGCTTTCAGCGTGTTCAGGTCAACAATACCGCCTTCAACTTTCGCCAGGTCAGACAGACGAACTTCTGCAGTGACCATTGCTTTGCGAGAGGTGAAACCGAATTTCGGCAGACGACGGTACAGAGGCATCTGGCCACCTTCAAACCCACGACGTACGCCACCACCAGAACGTGAGTTCTGACCTTTGTGACCACGACCGCCGGTTTTACCGAGACCAGAACCGATACCACGACCTAAACGTTTAGAAGCGTGCTTAGACCCTTCGGCCGGAGACAGAGTATTTAAACGCATCTGTTACTCCTCCACTTTAACCATGTAAGAAATCGCGTTAACCATACCGCGTACAGCTGGCGTGTCTTCACGCTCTACGGTGTGGTTAATACGACGCAGACCCAGGCCAAGCAGTGTTGCCTTGTGTTTTGGCAAACGACCGATCGAACTGCGGGTTTGAGTAATTTTAATAGTCTTAGCCATGGTCATTACCCCAGAATGTCTTCAACGGATTTGCCACGTTTGGCAGCAACCATTTCTGGAGAATTCATATTGGCCAGGCCATCCAGAGTTGCACGAACCACGTTGATCGGGTTGGTGGAACCGTAGGCTTTAGCCAGTACGTTATGAACTCCAGCGACTTCCAGGACGGCGCGCATTGCACCACCGGCGATAATACCGGTACCTTCAGAAGCCGGCTGCATGAACACGCGAGAACCTGTGTGCACGCCTTTAACAGGGTGCTGCAGGGTGCCGTTGTTCAGCGCGACGTTGATCATATTGCGACGAGCTTTTTCCATCGCTTTCTGGATCGCTGCTGGAACTTCACGCGCTTTACCGTAACCAAAACCAATGCGACCGTTACCATCGCCAACAACAGTCAGAGCTGTGAAGGAGAAAATACGACCACCTTTTACGGTTTTAGATACGCGATTTACCGCGATCAGCTTTTCCTGCAGTTCGCCAGCTTGTTTTTCGATGTGTGCCATCTTACACCTCTACCTTAGAACTGTAGGCCAGCTTCACGGGCAGCATCTGCCAGTGCCTGGACACGACCATGATATTGGAAACCAGAACGGTCGAAAGAAACACCAGTGATGCCTTTTTCGATTGCGCGTTCAGCAACTGCTTTACCTACAGCAGCAGCAGCGTCTTTGTTTCCAGTGTACTTCAGTTGCTCACTGATAGCTTTTTCTACAGTAGAAGCAGCGACCAGGACTTCAGAACCGTTGGGTGCGATTACCTGTGCGTAAATATGACGCGGGGTACGATGTACCACCAGGCGAGTAGCACCCAGCTCTTTGAGCTTGCGACGTGCGCGGGTCGCACGACGGATACGAGCAGATTTCTTATCCATAGTGTTACCTTACTTCTTCTTAGCCTCTTTGGTACGCACGACTTCGTCGGCGTAACGAACACCCTTGCCTTTATAAGGCTCAGGACGACGGTAGGCGCGCAGATCGGCTGCAACCTGACCAATCAGCTGTTTATCAGCGCCTTTCAGCACGATCTCAGTCTGAGTTGGACATTCCGCAGTGATTCCCGCTGGCAGCTCATGGTCAACAGGGTGAGAGAAGCCCAGGGCTAAGCTCACAGAGTTGCCTTTAACGGCTGCACGATAACCTACACCAACCAGCTGCAGCTTCTTAGTGAAGCCTTCGGTAACACCGATAACCATGCCGTTCAGCAGCGCACGAGAAGTACCAGCCTGTGCCCAACCATTCACAAAACCTTCGCGTGGAGCGAAAGTCAGTGCATTGTCAGCATGCTTAACTTCTACAGCGTCGTTGAGCGTACGAGTCAGCTCGCCGTTTTTACCTTTAATCGAAATTACCTGACCGTCGAGTTTTACCTCTACGCCGGCAGGAATCGCGACTGGTGCTTTAGCAACACGAGACATTTATTCCTCCGATTAAGCTACGTAGCAGATAATTTCGCCGCCAAGACCAGCCTGGCGCGCTGCACGATCGGTCATAACACCTTTAGAGGTAGAAACAACAGCGATACCCAGTCCTGCCATAACTTTTGGCAGCTCGTCTTTGCGTTTGTAGATACGCAGACCTGGACGTGAAACACGCTGAATGCTCTCTACCACAGCCTTGCCCTGGAAATACTTAAGAGTCAGTTCCAGTTCTGGCTTGATGTCGCCTTCGATTTTAAATTCTTCAATGTAGCCTTCTTCCTTCAGCACGTTGGCAATTGCCACTTTCAGCTTGGAGGAAGGCATGGTGACCGCAACTTTGTTCGCGGCCTGACCGTTACGGATACGGGTCAGCATATCCGCGATCGGATCTTGCATGCTCATCTGTCTTTACTCCCGTGATTCAATTGGTAATTACCAGCTAGCCTTTTTCAAGCCTGGTACTTCACCGCGCATAG
>Ga0308165_1003135_pt1 | contig 18220 bp, 13 predicted proteins | sample PhyWR2_FD_201032 | JGI IMG/M metagenome (GOLD analysis project Ga0308165, IMG submission 201032) | Phyllosphere microbial communities from UC Gill Tract Community Farm, Albany, California, United States - DLSLW.R2 | ecosystem: Host-associated > Plants > Phyllosphere > Unclassified | place: USA...
CCCCGCCCTGCCCGCCCCCTGCTGGAGTGGGCGCTCTCGCTGCCTTGACCTTGCCGCATTGCACTGTTTCCATCTTCGTACTGGCGTCTGGTCGAAGCGGCTTGGCAGGAAGTCGCCCCGTTTCCGGGAAGCATCAGCCCACTGCAAGCACTTCGCGCCAGGCGCGCGCTGTGTTCGTGGCTGTTGGCGGAAGAACGAAGGTCACCCTTCTGGTCCGTGGCTGGCAGCCGGAGCATGGAAGAATTTCCGCGCCCTCAATAGGTAGAACGGAAATCGGCGCAAACATGGAACCCGCGGAATGCAAATAATTCAAATTATTTTTTGCGGCGTGGGGTGGGGGTGCGCAACTGGCGATTGCGAGGTGCAAGGCTTACGGCCACAAGCCTTTCGTCGCCAACCGTTCGTCCTGAGCGAGGTAGGCGAGGCGAGGCCTCACAAGGCGTTGGCTCACCCCGTTCGTCCTGAGCCTGCCGAAGAATGAACGGCCTGCGCTCCAGGCATGAGGACAGGCCGACGCGACCGGCCAGGCAAGTTCACCACGAACGCGGTGCTTGAAGCCCCCACCGCACTGGCACGGCGCAGCCTCAACGCCTGGAAATGCGCCAGTTGCCCACAGGATCGCGCTCGACGCGCACCGGCACCACGTCGGGCAGCGCCTGGATGAAGTCATCGGCCGAGTGGATCATGAGGAAGCCCGAGATCGTCATGGCCTTCAAGCCTTCGTCATCGACCACCACCGACTTGCCCAGGTAGCGCCCCAGTTCCTGCGCGACTTCGCCCAGCGTGGTGCGGCTGAAATGGATCTGCCCCGTGCGCCAGCGGCCCACTTCCTCGGGCGCGGCGCGCAGGCTCTGGTGATTGCCGGTGGCGGTGTCGATCGCGACACCGACGCCCGGGCCCAGCAGCAGCGCGGGGTCGGTCGTCACGCTGCGTCGCGGCTGCACTTCGACCTTGCCTTCAAGCACCTTGACGGTCAATTGCTGCGCCGTGGCGCGCACGTTGAACGCCGTGCCGACCACGCGCACGCGGCTGTCGCCGCGGTCGATCGTGAACGGCTGATTGGCATTGGGTGCGACGCGAAAGAAGGCCTCGCCTTCGCCCATCAGCACTTCGCGCCGGCGCGGGAAGTAGCGCACCTGCACCGCCGTGCCCACGTTGAGCGCAATCTGCGAGCCGTCGGGCAGATCGACCGCGCGCGTCTCGCCGGGGCCGGTGGCGACATCGAGGCGGTAGCTGGGAGTTGCATCCCAGCGGAACCAGCCCGCCGCGACCAGCGCCACGCAGGTCGCGGCAAGCACCGGCGCAAAACTGCGCCGGCGTGCGGGTGTGAGCCAGGGCAGCCAGCGCAGGCCGGTCGCGGGCACCGCGCCTGCCGTCGACCGTGCTGGCGTGGCGCAAGTCGCGCTGCGGTATTGCTTCAGCTGGCCGGCGAGCTGCACGGTATGGCCCATCGAATCCATGATGTCGCGGCGCGCGGGATCGGCGGCCAGCCAGACCTGCAGCGCGCGTTCGTCGGCGGCCGTCCAGCCGGCCTGGGCGCGGTGCACGCACCAGTCGGCCACCTCGCGGTGCAGCTGCAGCAGCGCGCTGTGGGTCGTGCCCGCGGGAATGGGCTTCATGGAGCGTCCCCGTCGGCGGCGTCGGCCGCTTCTTCGGCACCGCTGAGCACCACATGCATCTGGCGCATCTGCGCGCTGCTGGCATAGCTCACGCGCACCTGGCAGTAGGCCAGGCCGCGGCTCAGATGCTTGACCACCATGCGCGTGGATATGCCCATGCGCAGCGCGGTCTCCTCGACCGTATGGCCTTCTATGCGGTGCAGCGTGAACGCTTCGCGCTGGCGCGCGGGCAGCTCCTGTATGGCCTGATCGAGCCGGGCCAGCAGTTGGGAATGGGCCGCGTGGGCAGCGGTGTGGCCGGCGTCGGTAGACAGGTCGGGCGTGTCGGAATCCTCTTCGAGCGCGACGCGCTGCAGGCCTTCGCGCTGCGCGCTCTTGCGCCAGCCATCGATGGCGACATTGCGCGCGGCGCGGCGCAGATAAGGCTGCTCGTCGCCCGGCGCAATCGACTTGCCGGTCGCGGCCAGGCGCGCAAACACTTCCTGCGTCGCGTCCTCGACTTCGGCGGCCGAGCCGAAATAGCGGCGCATCATGCGCGCCAGCGGAGCGCGCCAGCGGGCATAGAGATGCCCCAGCTGATCGCTCGCGGTCGGCGGCGGCGCGCCTTCGCCCGGCATGAAGTCGCGTTTCATGCCCTGCCTCCAGGCTTCAGCGGCCACGCCGATGCGCGCCTTGAACCCGTCATGGCATGCAGTCGCGCGGCAGAAGAAATGGTTGAAGCGGGCAAGAAGATCCGACACAGATGAACGCCGGGTGCGGCACAGGTGGCGACATTCTACTGAGAACCGTTCGCATATGGAAACGTGCATCGCCCTGCCAGCCTGTCGTCATGGCGCAGTCAGCGCAGCTTGCGCACTTCGGTATCCGCGGCACGCAGCACCCGGCCATCGCCGGCCTGCGGCGCCATGCGCGCCAGCGGCCGGCCCGCGCGTTTGTCGACGAGCTGCGAATGCGCTTCGCCCTTGGCGAACAGGTGGCGTTCCCCCCATTGGCGCAAGGCCACGACGACAGGAAACAGGCTTTCGCCCCTGGCCGTCAGCACGTATTCCTGGTAGGCGCTGCCATCGGATGCGGCCCGGGTTTCGAGAATGCCCGCGTCCACCAGCTTGCGCAGCCGGTCCGAAAGAATATTGCGCGCCATGCCCAGGCTGCGCTGGAAGTCGCTGAACCGGCTTATGCCATCGAATGCATCGCGCACGATCAGCATGGACCAGCGATCGCCGACGAGATCGACGCTGCGCGCGACCGGACAGGGTTCGTCTGCGGAGAGATTGCGACTCGGCATGCGGCGTTCCATCAAATGAGTTGGTTGCATTTTAAAACCATCATGCCTAGAATTCAACTGGTTTTGTTTTGAAACCATATTGAAGAAACGGCCCGTGATGCAAACCCCTGCCCCCGCTTCCCCGAACCCAGTGCTCATGCCGCGCTCGCTGGTGCTGCTGTTTGCCGCCGCCAGCGGCCTGAGCGTCGCCAACGTCTATTACGCCCAGCCGCTGCTCGACGCGCTGGCCGCCGACTTCGGCATCAGTCATGCGGCCGTCGGCGGCGTGGTCAGCGCGACCCAGCTCGGCTCGGCGCTGGCGCTGCTGCTGCTGGTGCCGCTGGGCGATCGCCTGGACCGGCGCCGTCTGATGGGCGCGCAGCTGCTGGCCCTGATCGCGGCGCTGTTGCTGGTCGCGAACGCGCCCTCGGCGCGCGTGCTGCTGCTGGGAATGCTGGGCGTGGGCCTGCTGGGCACGGCCATGACGCAGGGGCTGATCGCCTATGCCGCCAGCGCCGCCGCGCCGCATGAACAGGGCCGTGTCGTGGGCGGCGCACAAGGCGGGGTGTTCATAGGCCTGCTGCTGGCGCGCGTGTTCGCGGGCGGCGTCAACGACCTGGCCGGCTGGCGCGGCGTGTATGTCGGCGCGGCGGCGCTGATGCTCATGGTTGCGCTGCCGCTGTGGCGCCGCCTGCCGGCCCTGCCCGCCCCGGCGATGCGCAGCAGCTACTTCCGCTTGATCGCGTCGATGCTCACGCTGCTGCGCCAGGAGCGCGTGCTGCAGATCCGCGGCATGCTGGCCTTGCTGATGTTTGCCGCGTTCAACATCTTCTGGAGCGCGCTGGTGCTGCCGCTGAGCGCGCCGCCATTCGCGCTCTCGCACACGGCCATAGGCGCTTTCGGGCTGGTGGGCGTGGTCGGCGCGCTCGCGGCAGCGCGCGCCGGGCAATGGGCGGACCGCGGCCGGGGCCAGCGCACCAGCGCCGCGGCCCTGCTGACGCTGCTGCTTGCCTGGTGGCCGCTGGCGCTGATGGGCTGGTCGCTGTGGGCGCTGGTGCTGGGCATCGTGCTGCTCGACCTGGGCGGTCAGGCCTTGCATGTGACCAACCAGAGCCTGATCTTGCGCACCCGGCCCGACGCCCATGCCCGCCTGGTGGGGCTCTACATGCTGTTCTACGCGGTCGGCAGCGGGCTGGGCGCGATCGCCTCCACGCTCACCTATGCGCATGCGGGCTGGCAAGGCGTGTGCGCGCTGGGCGCGGGCGTGAGCCTGCTGGCGCTGATCTTCTGGGGAGCCACTTTGCGCTGCATGCCCGGGCCCGCGCGGGCGTGAAGCGCTGTCGGCAAACAGGGCTGCTGTAGGCGAAACTCACAAAAATAAACAGGAAGGGATTTCCATTATGGAAATGTTTTCCGGATTTATTACATTTTGTCCATGCTGCAACACAAGGCAGCAATGCGCGCCTGAGTCTTTCCAAAGCACCTGTTCGACACAACTTCAACGGAGACAGCGAATGAGATCTTTCCAGCGGAAATTTGCCTACACCGCCATGGCGGCGGCCCTGCTTGCCGGCCTGAGCGCCTGCGGCGGCGACGACAACAACGAGCCGCCCAAGGACGAGGAGGCGGCGGTCGACAGCAGCTTCGACCCCTACTACAACGTCTGCCGCGGCACCGACTCCAAGTGCTACAACGACTGGGGCGCGTTTGCCTCCACGCCCAACCGCGTGCTGATCTATTCGCGCACCGCGGGACCGCGCCACGCCAACCTGGGCACGCCCATGGCCGCGGGGCTGAACCCCGAGATGAACGCCGACAACGTCATGCAGGCGGGCCTCAAGCGCATGATGGAAGAAGCCGGCATACAGGCCGACTGGACCGAAGACGTGACCGTGCTCGCCGGGCGCATCAACAACTACAAGACCGTGATCTTCGCGAGCTCCAACCGCGACACGCTGTGGAACGAAGCCGTGGCCACGGGCAATGACGCGGCGCGCACCGCGCTGCGCAACTACATGCGCCGCGGCGGCGGCTTCGTCGGCCTGCACAACGCGTTCGGCGCCGAGTACAACTGGCCCTACTACGAAGGCCTGCTGGGCAATGCCAACTTCTACAACCACGGCCCGAACCGCGACGGCGTGGTGAAGATCATGGGCCAGGACCCGTCCACGCAAGGCGTGGCGCTGAGCTTCGCGTTCAAGGACGAGTGGTACAACCTCGCGCCGTTCCCGACCAACGTGAAGTTCCTGGCCCAGGTCGATACCTCCACGCTGAATCCGCTGACGGCCGCGCCCCATCCCGGCCACAAGGACTTCCACCCCGTCGCCTGGTGCCAGTACTACGACGGCGGCCGCGCCTGGCTCAGCACGCTGGGCCACGCCGCCGACCACTTCACCGCGAACTCCGCGGCGCCGGGCGCGCAGGACTTCCAGAAGATGGTGGTGCAGGCCGTCAAGTCCACCATGGGCCTGACCGACTTCTGCACCAGCTCCCCCGCCACGCCGGCCAAGTAAGCCCAGCGCCCACTTTGGAGGAAATCCGTGAAATCTCGCTCTTACACGCTTTCTGCGATTGCAGCGGCCATCATCTGCCTGCCCGTGGTGCTCATAGGCTGCGGCGGCAATGGGGATGACAAGCCGGCCGTCACGCCACCGCCGACGGCGGATCTCAACGACTGCTGCACGCCCGGCGGCAAGGATTTCCCCAAGGTCGGCGGAAACCTCGGCAACCAGAACTACAGCGCGCTGTCCGCGCTGGAGAAGAAGAACATCGCCCAGCTCGGCGGCGCCTGGGTCAACCGCGTCGAAGGCGGGCTGAACACCGGCACCAACCAGAGCACGACGGTGGTCGTCGACGGTGTCATTTATCTCGAGACCGCGCTGGGCAATGTGGTCGCGGTCGACGGCAAGACCGGCGTCACCAAGTGGAAATGGGAAACCCCGCATGGCACCATCACCCGCCGCGGCGTGGCCGTGGCCAAGGACCTGGGCCTGGTCTACACGGTGGCCAAGGGCAACCGCCTGGTGGCGCTGAAGATCGCCACCGGCGAAGTCGCCTGGACCAAGGAATATCCCAACGACACGGCCGACGCCAACTACCTGGGCTCGGTGCAGAAAGTGGCCCTGGTCTACCACGACAAGCGCCTGTACATAGGCACCAACGACGGCAACCGCGGCGCGGCCTTCACCGCCGACGCCACCGACGGCAAGGTGCTCAATGTGTTCTGGGGCGTGCCCAAGCCCGGCACCAAGGGCTACGACACCTGGGGCGGCGCGGCCGAGGCCGACCGCACGGGTGCCACGCCCTGGATACACCCGGCCGTGGACCCCGAACTCAAGCTGGTCTACTGGACTTTCGGCAATGTGCGCGGCGGCTCGTCGCAGGACGGCTCCAAGCGCCCCGGCCTGAACCTGTTTGCCAACTCCATCGTCGCCCTCGACACGGTCACAGGCGAGTACAGATGGCACTTCCAGTCGGTGCACCACGACATCTGGGACATGGACAACGTGATGTCGCCGGTGCTCGCCGACGTGAAGATCGACGGCGTGCTGCGCAAGATCGTGATCTACGGCAGCAAGACCGGCATGTACTACATCCTTGACCGCAAGGACGGCTCGGCGCCGCTGGGCATCGATGAGGTGCCGGTCAAGCAGGACGCGCGCCAGGCCACCTGGCCCACGCAGCCGATTCCGCGCCAGGGCGCATGGACCGAGACCTGCGTGGTCGATCAGCAGCTCGGCACGGCCGTGCCCGGCGACCCGAACCGCGCCATCCCGAACTACCAGAAGGGCTGCCTGTTCGACCCGCACTGGGACATCCCTATCCTGTCGGTGCCCGGCCACGGCGGCGGCGCCAACTGGAACCACCAGTCGTTCAGCCCCAAGACCGGACTGGTCTACACCGGCTATGGCTATGTGGGCGCGGCGCACTCGCTGACCGAGGCCAGCAACGGCCTGCGCCCGCCGGGCACCTACCAGACCGGCGGCGTGGTCGCTGTCGACCCGAGCACCAACCGCGTGCGCTGGAAGAAGGCCATGCCCTACTCGCTGGCCCATGGCAACGGCATCCTGTCCACGGCCAGCAACCTGCTGTTCATAGGCCAGCCCGACGGCAACCTGATTGCCATGGACGGCGACAACGGCAACGAAGTCTGGCGCTTCCAGACCGGCGCCTCGATCAATGCCAGCCCGGTCAGCTACGAGATCGACGGCGAGCAGTACATCGCGGTGTTTGCGGGCGGCTCGTCCATCCCCTACAGCGATGCGCCGCGCGGCGACTTCCTGTGGGCGTTCAAGGTCGGCGGCAAGGTCGCGCCCGCGGCCACGCCCACGCCGCCGCTGGTGCGCCGGCCGGTGTCGGGCACGGCCGTTAGCGGTGCGAGCCTGCCCACGCCCAACACCGTCTATCTGGGCCGGGTGCAGACCGCGACCAATGCCCCCGGAGCGCAGGAATCGACGGCCGTCAACGCCATGACGCCGACCTTCATGACGGTGCCGCTGAACACCACCGTGACGTTCAAGAACCCCGAGGGCAATGCCAACGAGCATTGCGCCACGCAGTTCTTCGAAGGCGTGTTCAACTTCCGCCTCAAGCCCGGCGAGTCGGCCAACTACAAGTTCACGCAGCCCGGCGAGTACTTCTACAACGACTGCCACAGCCCGCGGCCCACGGGCAAGATCGTCGTCGCCGACAAGTGAGCCCTCGGGGCGCGCGCGCCCCCGCAACGAAAAAGCCTGCGAGGCATGCCATCGCAGGCTTTTTCACGTGGCGCGCGCGCCACGGCTCACTGCGTCATTGCAGGCAGGCGGTGCAGCGTTGCCTTGAGCGCCGCAAAGCACTCGGCGTCTATCGCCGTGCCCACGGACTCGCCCATGATTTCCAGCGTCTTGTCGACAGGAATCGCGCCGCGGTAGGGGCGCGCCGCGGTGATCGCGTCGAAGATGTCGGCGCAGGTGATGATGCGCGTTTCGAGATCGATATCCTGCGCCGAAAGTCCCCGGGGATAGCCCTGGCCGTCGAGACGTTCATGATGGGCGCCCGCGATGCGCGCCAGCTCGCCAAACGCATCGATGCGCGACAGGATGGCTTCGGTGTACATCGCATGGGTGCGCACCACGGCCCACTCCTCGGCATCGAGCTTTCCCGGCTTGTCGAGAATGCTGTTGCTCACGCCCAGCTTGCCGATGTCGTGCAGCAGCGCCGCGCGCTTGAGCCAGCGGCGCCGGTCGGCATCCAGGCCCATGGTCTCGGCCATCAGATCGACATACAGCGCCACGCGCGCGCTGTGGCCGCTGGTGTAAGGGCTCTTGGAATCGACGACCTGGCCGAACGCCGTGGCGATGTCGTCGAGGTAGTCCTCGTCCAGCGGCACCAGATGGGAAGCGGGCTCGAGCGCCAGCACCGCGGCGTCGATGTCCGCCCCCGCGAGCTGTGCCCAGAACGCGGCGTCGGCGACCGCGCTGAACGCATCGATCAATTCAGGGTCCAGCCACTGGCCGCGGCGGCGCTGCAATTCGGCCAGCGCGGCCTGCGGCCCGCCGCCGGTGTGAAACACATCGGCCACCTGGGCCAGCAGCGCAATGCGCGAATACAAGGGTATCGCCTGGCCGGCGAGCCCGTCGGGCCGGCCCTTGCCGTTGAAATGCTCGTCAAGGTGGTAGATGCCCTGGGCCACCGTCTCGGGAAAGCGCAGCAGGCGCGCGATCTCGGCGCCGCGCTGGCAGCGCGTCTGGATCAGCTCGTCGGCCAGCTCCTTGCCGTTGCGCAGGATGTTCATCACCGCGCGAAAGCGCTCGGCCAGCGGCGCGCGCAGGCCCGTGTGCGAGAGCACGAAATTGAGCACCTGGGGCAGGCTGTCGCCCACGGTCTTGAAGTCGTGCTTGAACGCCAGATCGTTGGTCAGGTAGAGCTCGCAGATGCGCGCCGCATTGCTGCTGCAGCCCAGGTCCTTGAGCAGCAAGGTGTAGTACAGGCCCCAGAGTTCATCGTCCGACATCCCCAGGCGCCGCCCCACATGCATGCCAATCCAGCAGCAGCGGGTGCAGTGTCCCTCGGGTTGTCCTTCGGTGATGTCGAGCGCATGGCTCAAGGCAGAAATCAATTCTGAGAGGCGCAATCCGGGCATGGGTCAAATGGCAAAGGTTTCCGAACCGATGTATTTTTTACATCGTGTCACACCGAAGTCTGCGCCATATCGAAAGACCGTGCCCTAAGCATGCCCTCACTTCTTCAAGCTGTTCTGCAAGCGCTGCACAGCCGCCTTGGTCTGCTCCACATGCTCTGCCGGATCGGAACCCACATGGGCAAACTTGATCTTGCTGTCCTGGCCGATCACGTACGAGATGCGGTCGGCGCGCTGGGGATTGGCCGCGGCCGAGGCATCGTAGGCGCGAATGGTGCGCGCCTGGGGATCGGAGGCGACCGCAAACTGGTCGCGGCAGGCTTCGGTCGAAAAGCGCTGCAAGGTGGCGATGTCGTCATGCGACATGCCCACGACCTGCGCGCCCAGCGCATTGAACTGCGGCGAGGCTTCGGCGAACGCATGCGCCTCCAGGGTGCAGCCCTGGGTAAAGGCCTTGGGGAAGAAATACAGCACCACCGGCCCCTTGGCCAGCGCGGCTTTCATGTCGAACGCGAAAGGCTTGCCGGCAACGGCCGCCTGGGTGGTGAACGCCGGGGCCGCATCGCCCACCTTGAGCACCGCATGCGCGGCCGGAGAGAACAGGGCCGCGAGCAGCGCGGCCGCGGAAAATGCGGTGGAGAGGCCAGAGCCGGTAGTGCGCATGGGAGCTTTCTTCCAATGGTGGATGCGGCCATTGTCCAGGCTTTTGCCCAGGCACGGTCATAGTTCCTGCGCGGCCGCAATGAACTCACAATGGGGTTCTACATCACCTGGAGAATTTGACAATGACAGACAAGAAGGTAGCGGTCATCACGGGCGCAGGCTCCGGCGTAGGCAAGGCCGTGGCCCAGGCATTGCTTGCGGCAGGCTTTCATGTGGTGCTTGCCGGGCGCCGCGCCGAGCTGCTCGAGCAGGTCAAGACAGAAGCGCAGACGCAACATGGCCTGGGCGAGCGCGTGCACTGCGTGCCCACCGATGTGAGCGACCCCGAAGCCGTCGCCGCGCTGTTCGCGAGCGCGGTCGCCACGTTCGGCCGCGTCGACCTGCTGTTCAACAACGCGGGCCGCGGCAACCCTCCGGGGTCCTTCGTCGACTGGACGCCGGATCAATGGCGCGAAGTGGTCGATGTGAATCTCAACGGCATGTTCTATTGCCTGCAGCAGGCCTTCAAGGTGATGCAGGGCCAGAGCCCCCAGGGCGGACGCATCATCAACAATGGCTCGATCTCCGCGCATGCGCCGCGCCCCAACTCCATTGCCTACACTGCGACCAAGCATGCGGTGATGGGGCTGACCAAGACGGCCGCGCTCGACGGGCGCCCGTACAACATCGCCGTCGGGCAGATCGACATCGGCAATGCGATGACCGACCTGGCGTCGCGCATGGCCAAGGGCGTGCCCCAGGCCAATGGCGACATCGCGGTCGAGCCCATGATCGATGTCGCGGTCGTCGGCCAGTCGGTGCTCTACATGGCCAGCCTGCCGCTCGAAGCCAACGTGCTGTTCCACACCGTCATGGCGACCAAGATGCCTTTCGTCGGCCGCGGCTGACAGCGCTTCGCCTAGGCCGGGTTCTCGGCCAGGGCCTGCGGGCTGCGCGCCACCACGATGCGCCCCTTGCCGGCCCGCTTGGCGGCGTACATCGCCTCGTCGGCCAGCTGCAGCAGCTGCGCCGATGAGTCGTCGGCCGCGAGATTGAGCGCCAGGCCCATGCTTGCGCCGACATGCACCACCGCGCCATGCTGCAGCCGTATGGGCTGGCTGATGGCCGCCAGGCAGCGCTCCATGATCTCCACGGCTTCCTGGGTCGAGCCCAGGCCGGCAAGCAGCACGACGAACTCGTCGCCGCCCAGCCGGGCCACGCAATCGGAAGCCCGCGCCTGGGCCTTGAGCCGCGCGGCGACGACCTGCAGCACTTCGTCGCCGGCATCGTGACCATGCGTGTCGTTGACCAGCTTGAAGCCGTCGAGATCCATGAAACACAAGGCCACCAGCGCCTGTGCGGAATGGGTAGCGGCGGACAAAGCCTGCTCCAGCGTCTGCTCCAGCGCGCGGCGATTGGCCAGGCCCGTGAGCGCATCATGCGTGGCCAGATGCCGCGCGGTCTGCTCGTCTCGCTTGAGGCCGTCGATGTCGACGAAGATCCACAGCGACTCCACGTCGTTGAGCCGCGCGCCGCTCACGTCCGCCCACAGCGTCTGGCCATCGCTGCTCAGCAGCTGTATCTGGGTGTGGAACTTGCCCGCGGCGCGCAGCGCGGCATAGGCCTGCTCGCCCACCTGCTGGTAAATGGCTTCATCGGCATAGATGATACGGATCGGTGCGCCCTGCAGGTCCCCGGCCGAGCGTTTGACCAGCCGCTGCATCGCCTGGTTGGTCCACAGCACCTTGCGGTCGCGCAGCCGCGCCATGCCGATCAGGTCGTTGTCGATGAACAGCTCCTGCTCCTTGAGCAGTTCCGTCATCCTGATCTTCGCCAGCCGCTCGCGCGCCTGCAGCCGGTACAGGCTCACCGAGCCCAGCGCGATCAGCAGAATGCACAGTCCCGTGAGCCCCCAGGCGCGCCAGGCGGACGCGCGCCACATCGCCAGATAGGTCTCGGTGCCCAGACCGGCGGCGACCGTCAGCGGATAGTTGGTCAGCCGCTGGTAGGCGGTGATGCGCTCCACGCCATCGAGCAGCGTGGGCGTGATGTACCAGCCATGTTCGGGATTGCTGCGCAGCGCCGCGTGGTATTGCGCGGACACCAGGTCGTCGCCCAGGCCTTGCTCGGAGTCGGGCTGGTTCGCATTGAAGCGCGCGACCAAGCGCGCATCGTCGGTGCGCAGCGCCATGGCGCTGTCCGGTCCCAGCGATTGCTGGCTGAACAGCCGCTGGAAATGCTCGGCCGCGACGACGGCATAGACCACGCCCTGAAAGCCGCCATCCGCGTCCTGCAGCCGCCGGGCCAGCACGATGGCCCATTTGTCGAAGGACAGGCTCACCAGCGGCGAGGACACGACCATCTGGTCCGTATCCCGGGCCTGCTCGAAATACGGCCGGCTCTCGATCGAGAACGGCACGGTGACTTCGCTGGGCACCAGCAGCACCTGGCCGTCGGGACCCGTGGTCCTGAGCGCCGTCACGAACGGAATCAGCGCGCGCTGTTCCTGCAGCGCTTCCTCGAGTGCGGATTGCGCCGCGGGCAGGCCGTCGATGGAACGCATGCGAAACCGGTTCGTAATGGACGACAGCGCGTTGTCCACGAGCCGCAGCTCCGCCGTGAGCTCCAGCCCCAGACTGCGGGCCTGATTGCGCGTCACGGCGATGCCCAGGTCCATGTCGGCCTGGTAGTTGGCATGCAGGTTCAATCCGGTCGCAAGGCACAGCAGGCATGCCACCAGCAGATTGCCGAGAACGATGCGCCGCAGCACTGTTTTGGAAATCCTCAGACTCATACCGCTTTGTCGTGAATGCGATGCAGCGCATCGGGTTGCAATTCGCCTGGCGACACGCGCGCCCAGGCACGGCGACTCTTCAACCGGCAGTTTGCCGGTTTACGCGGAAATTGAACAGTCTGCAGCAACCGGGCGGGCGCTTGCGCCGGTGCCAGGCTCCGCAATTTGCGGGCCGCTCTTCCTCCAAAAAAAATGCCTGCCATGGGAAACATGGCAGGCGCGGTTCGCCGCAGGACCCAGGGCAGGCGCCGCTGCCGGCCCGCAGCGCCGACCCGCGCCCGGCGTCAGAAGGCGTACTTGACCGCCGCCATCACATTGCGCGGCGCGCCATACATCGCACCGTAGTTGCTCAGGCCGCTGTAGTAACGCTTGTCGAAAACGTTGTTCAGATGCAGCGCCACCGACAGCTGCCGGCTCACGGCGTAGCGCGCCATCAGGTTGACGACGGCATGGCTCTTTTGCGCCGGCTCGCCCACATAGCCGTATTCGCTTTGCCAGTTGACACCGCCGCCTATGGTCAGCGGATGGAGTTCGCCGCGCAACCGGTAAGTGGTGAACAGCTTGAGCCCGTGGCGCGGAATCGGGGTGTTGGCGCGCGTACCATCGGCATCCTTGCTCGAGGTATAGGCATAACCGGCACTCATGTTCCAGCCCTTGGCGACTTCACCCGCAGCCTCGAGTTCCAGGCCCTGGGTGGTGATGCCCTGCAGCGAATCATAGGCGTCCGTGCCCGCGTTGTAGACCGCCAGGTTGTCCTGCCTGGAACGGAAGACCGCGAGGCTGGTGATGAGCCGACCGTCCAGCCAGCCGGCCTTGACGCCGGCTTCGTAGCTTGTGCCCTGCTCGGGGGCCAGTGGCCGGTTGCTCCCGTCGCGCACCGATGCGGCCTGGGGCTGAAACACCTGGGTGTAGTTGCCGTAAAGCGACCAGCGCTCGTCCAGTGCATGCACCAGCCCCGCATAGGGCACGACCACGCCGCGCTCGCGCAGCTCGGTGCGGCTTTGCGCACCGGCCACGGTGGTGGTGTCGGCCACACGTTTCCAGTCGATCGCGCGCGCGCCCGTGATCAGCGTGGTCGAATCGCCCAGGCTCCAGCGTGCAGTGACATAGGCGCTGAGCTGGTTTTCCCTGGTCGCGGTATCGCTGGCCTTGACGAAAACCGGCACGTTGGCATTGCCGTCCCAGTCATGCAGGTTGCCTATGCTGCCGTCGTAGCCCGTCCATGGTCCCATCCAGCCGCCGTAGTCGCCGGTGTCCCTGTGCAGCTGGGACAGCGAGACGCCGGCCACTGCTTCGTGCGCGCGGCCAAACAGCGAGAACGGCCCGTTCAGCTGCGCATCGACACTGTTCTGGCGGTCCGTGCTTTGCCAGCGCACAGGCCACAGCGCGCCGCCCAGACCCGTGGCCTGGTCTATGCTGCCGGTCAGAAAGTACAGCGCACTGTCGTATGCCGAGCGCAGATGCGCATAGTCGATCTTGGCATGCCAGCCGGTGCCGAAGTCATGTGCCAGCGAGGCGAACACGCTGTCCACTTGCGGCGCGTGGTAGGCCCAGTTGGGTCCGATGTTGATCGAGCGCGCGAAATTCGTCGCCACGCCATTGCTATAGGTCAGCGGAAATCCGGTGCGCATCGACGCGTCATTCCGGTCCGATTGCGCGCTGAAGCCCGCGGTCAGCAGGGTCGCGGGCGCCAGGTCCAATTCCACGATGCCGTAGACCACATCGCTCTTCTTCTGATAGCGGTCTATCCAAGAATGCTGCTGCTTGGCGTCGACCACCAGCCGGCCGCGCAGGCTCGCGCTGTCATTGAGCGGCGAGGAGATGTCGGCCCCGACGCCATAGCGATCCCAGCTGCCGGCCTCGGCGCTGACGCTGATCTGGCGCTCGGCCATGGGGCGCTTGCGGACCATGTTGATGCTGGCCGACGGATTGCCCATGCCGCTCATCAGCCCGTTCGCGCCGCGCACGACTTCAATGCGGTCGTACATGACGGTGTTCTGCATCGAGCCCGCCACCGCGCTGGGCATGCCATCGAGCAGGTAGTTGGAGACGGAAAAACCGCGTGACCAGATGCCTTCCAGATCCGTTCCCATTCCCTGGCGGAACGCGGTGACGCCGGTGGTGAACTCCAGTACCTCGTTCACGGTGTCGAGGTGCTGGTCGTCGAGCCGCTGGCGCGTGATCACCGAGACCGATTGCGGCGTCTCCTTCGCACCCAGCGCCAGCGGCGTTCCGGTCGCGCTGCGGCCTATGGCGCGGTAGCTGCCCGTGCCTTCGGTGGCGCCGCCGGGCTCGGCCTGCGCGCTCACACGCACTTCCGCGAGCGCGCTGGCCGCGCCCACGGCGGGCGTGACCCGCACCAGATAACCCCCACCCGCGCGCGGCACCGCATCCAGCCCGGTTCCCGCCAGCAGCGCGGCCAGGGCCTGGGCCACGGTCATCTCCCCTTGCACGCCCGGGCTTTGCCTGCCCGCCGTATCCGCAGTGAACAGCGACAGCATGATCCCGGCCTCGACGCCGAAGCGGTTGAGCGTGGCCGTCAGTGGTCCGGCGGGAATGTCATAGCGCTGCGTTGCCGCGGCCTGGGCATGGGCGCATGGCGCAGCGATCAGGCAGGCTGCCGCGGGCAATGTCAGCACCATCGGGCGCAGGGCGAAGGCCAGGCGCGTGGCGCGCAAAATCGGGTGGTGACCCATGATGTTCTCTCTGTCTGTAAGGGGTGGTCGACGAAATGCCGCGCCATGCATGGCGCTTCACCTCCATTGCCCCGCGAGACGGGAAAAGTGATCAGCAAAGGTCCCAGAAATTACCGCGGCTGCACGCTGACCCAGTAACGCGTGGCCGTGCGCAGGGCCAGGGGCTGGGTTGCCAGCAGCATGTCGAGCACGCGGTCGGTGTCCGCAAGCGGGTAGGTGCCGCTGATCGGCAGGCGCGCGACCACGGGATCGCAGCCCAGATAGCCGGGGCGATGGCGCGCAAGCTCCGCGAGGAACTCGGCCAGCGGCATGTCCTGCGCCACCAGCATGCCGCGCGTCCAGGCGATGGCGCTGGCGTCGGCCGATTCAACCGTCTCTGCGTGCTGCGCATCAAAGCGCACCTGCTCCCCTTTGGAAAGAATGAAGCGGCGCGCCGGGCTGCGCTGCGGCGTGATTTCCGTCTGTCCTTCGAACAGCATGACCTGGGTGCTGCCCAGGCCGCGCTCGCGCACGGCAAAGCGCGTTCCCAAAGCACGGATGCGGCCATGGCGGGTTTCGACCACCAGCGGCTGGGCAAGCGCGGTCGAGCCGGGCGCCGTGGTCACGAGGATCTCGCCGGCGCGCAAGCGCAGCAGGCGCCAGCGCTCGTCGTATTGCACGTCCAGCGCACTGCGGGCGTTGAGTTCCAGCTGCGTGCCGTCGGGCAAAGTGATGGCGCGGCGTTCGGCCGTGCCCGTGCTTTCATCGGCGCCGGCCAGCCAGACGCCCGAAGTTTCGCCCTGCGCCTGCCACGCCAGCGTGCCCGCCGCGGCGCCGCTGAACAGCAGCAGCGCCAGATTGCGCAGCGCCACGCGCCGACCGCGCCCTGCGCTGCGCGCCGCATGCGCCAGGGCCGCGCTGGCCGCAGTTCCGGCCAGCGGCTGCAGTTGCAGTCCCATGGCCTCTATGCGCTGCCAGGCGCGCTCGTGGTCGGCATGCGCCTGGCGCCAGGCCTGCAGGCGCTGGTTCAATTGTCGGCGCGCGTGCGCAGTGAGTTCGTCCGACTGCAACTCCACCAGCCAAAGAGCGGCCTGTTGCTGCACCGCGGGCGCAATGGCGGCGCTCATGCCGCGGCATCGTTCAGGAAGCAGACCTGCACCACGGCCCGGGCAATGTAGCGCCGTGCGGTCGGCAGCGACACCCCCAGCTCGACGGCGATATCGGCCTGCCTCATGCCCTCGATCTGCGACAGCAGGAATGCCTGGCGCACGGGCAAGGGCAGTTCGCCCAACAGCCGGTCGATCTCTACCAGGGCTTCCAGCACGATGGCGCGCCGTTCGGGCGAGATCGCAGTGGGTTGCGGCTGCAGCGCCAGCGTCTCCAGGTAGGCCTGCTCGATGGCGCGGCGGCGGTAAAGATTGGCCGCGAGTCCCTGCGCAATGGTGACCAGCATGGCGCGCGGCTCACGCAGCGCACGGATCTCCTGTACGTCGCGCCCCATGAGCCGCAGATAGGCGTCCTGGGCCAGATCGGCCGCGTCGAAGGCATTGCCCAGCTTTCTGCGCAGCCACGCCTGCAGCCAGCGGTGATGATCCGAGTACAGCGTGGTGATCTCGCGGCTGACTACGCTGTCGAGAGCGGGCATAAGGGAAGGATTGGGCGGATTGCAAAGCCTGACGAACGCTGAGAGCGCCATCAGTAATAATTCTTATTTGCATTTTAGCGCCGCATTTCAACGATGCGCAAAGCAGCTCAAGGAACTGCCGCACAAACGCCCCCTGGCTGGCGAACGAGGCCCGGACTGCACCGGCCATCTGCGGCGCGAAACGCGGGCAAGAGGCAAAGGCAGGCAGTCCGTTCGACAACTGCGCCATTGCTGCGGGCGGAATCGGCAAGTCCGCGCTGGCGACAGGCAAAAAAAAGCCAACCGCGAAGGTTGGCTTTTGCCCAACCCGCAAGGGCTGGATTTTTGGTGGGCCTCCCGTGAGTCGAACACGGCACCAACGGATTATGAGTCCGCTGCTCTAACCAAGCATGAGCTAGAGGCCCTTGACTGGGCGCCTGAATGCACAAGGCATTTCAGCAAAACTCGACTATTGTAGAGCCTATCTGCGATGACTCAAGGCATTGGTGACCAGCTTCGATGTGATATCGACGATCTGGATCATCTTGTCGTAGTGCATGCGCGTCGGGCCGATCACGCCCAGGGTGCCGACGATCTTGCCGTCAACTTCATAGGGCGCGCTCACGATGGACAGTTCCTCGAACGGCACGACATGGCTTTCGCCGCCGATGTAGATGCGCACGCCCTCGGCCTGGCTGGAGATGTCGAGCAGGCGCAGGATCTGGGTTTTCTGCTCGAATAGGTCGAACGCGCGCCGCAGGTGGTCCATGTCGCTGGAGAAGTCGCTCACGGCCAGCAGGTTGCGCTCGCCCGAGATCACCACATCGGCCTCGTTGCTCTGGTCTTCGCTGCCCACATTGACGGCCGCCTGCATCAGCGCCGCGACTTCGCCGCGCAGCAGTTCGACTTCGCCCTTGAGGCGCTCGCGCACCTGCTCCATGGCCAGGCCCGCATAATTGGCATTGAGGAAGTTCGCGGCCTCGACCAGCTGCGACGAGGTGTAGTCGACTTCGGTGAAGATCACGCGGTTCTGCACGTCGCCCTCGGGCGAGACGATGATCACCAGGAAACGTTTTTCGGACAGCCGCACGAACTCGATCTGGCGGAACACCGAAGTGCGCTTGGGCACCATCACCACACCGACGAACTGCGACAGGCTCGACAGCAGATGCGCCGCGTTGGCGATGACTTTCTGCGGTTGTTCCGCCGGCAGCGCGGGCGCGTGGAAGTCGTCGCGCTGCACTGTCAACATGGTGTCGACGAACAAGCGGTAACCTTTGGCCGTGGGAATGCGGCCCGCCGAGGTGTGCGGGCTGACGATCAGCCCCAGTTCCTCAAGGTCGGACATCACATTGCGTATCGTCGCAGGCGACAATTCAAGGCCCGAGGCACGCGAAAGCGTGCGTGAACCTATGGGCTGGCCGTCGGCGATGTAGCGCTCGACCAGCGCTTTGAGTAACAACTTGGCACGGTCATCGAGC
>Ga0308165_1003140_pt1 | contig 18196 bp, 26 predicted proteins | sample PhyWR2_FD_201032 | JGI IMG/M metagenome (GOLD analysis project Ga0308165, IMG submission 201032) | Phyllosphere microbial communities from UC Gill Tract Community Farm, Albany, California, United States - DLSLW.R2 | ecosystem: Host-associated > Plants > Phyllosphere > Unclassified | place: USA...
TGGGGTTTTAAAATTTAATCAGAAAATGGTTGATACTATTGCACCAACCATTTCCATCAATTATCAATAAAATCTTTCATTTCTCTTTCTAATTCATGCAATGTTGATAGTAGTTCTTCACGCTGTTGACCTAATCTCTCAAGATCAACAAAAACCTGCTCTTCATGCTTCTTAACATATCGAGATATATTTAAATTAAAATCATTTCCTTGTATTTCATCATAAGAAGCCACATGTGAAAAATCATCGACACTACTCCTTTCAAAGTAGCACTTTGATACTTTCTCAATGATTTCACTTGTTATCAAATTGCGCCCCTTTACGGGTTTAGCCAAATCAGATGCGTCAATAAACACGACATTAGAATTGTTTTTATCTCTCCTGAATATCAAAATGGCGGTTGGTACCCCTGTCCCAGGAAGAAGCCTATCTGGTAAACCGATTACCGCATCCAATAATCTCTTATTTACTAAATTCTTCCTTATGCTCTCCTCTTGGCCTCCACGGAACAATACCCCGTGTGATACCAGTATGGCCATTCTACCAGTTGCACTTTTAAGTGTTGAAACCATGTGCAAAATAAAGGCATAATCACCCTTAGACTGCGGTGGAAAACCTAAATTAAAACGACCATAATCATTATAAACTAAATCATCATGATTCCAACCGATAATATTTAACGGAGGATTAGAAGCAACTACATCAAACTTCATTAATCTATTATCAGCTTCCAGAAACTGAGGGTTTGATATTACATCCCCCCATTCTATCCGACTATTAATCTCATTATGCATAACCATGTTCATTTTAGCCAAAGCCCAACTGGATCTATTAGCCTCTTGACCAAATAAGATATAATTATTGCTTCTAACGGATTTTTTTATTTTTTCACCTAGGGTAATTAAAAGAGAACCAGACCCACAAGTAGGATCACAGATACTATCTCCATCCTTAGGCTGCAATAACTCTGCAAATAGTAATGAAATACCTTCTGGGGTATAAAACTCTGCCCCCCTCATCGCCGAGTCAGATGTAATCTTTTCTAAAAGATATCTACATGCTACTTTTATCTTATCATTACCATCCTGGGTATAACCAAAATTCATTTCAGGACGTGCAAAAATATCGAGTAAAACATTCAGCATCCGATCTCTTTCTGATCTTGCACCAAAATTAACCGTCGAAAATTGTATAGACTCGAATAAATAACCACATCTACTTTGACAGACCGAATCTATAGCCTGATCAATTAATCTCAGCGAGTCGTCAATCCTCTCTCCAATATAATCACCATGATTCTTAGCCTCATGATATATTTTATAAAAGCTCGCATCCTCTGGTACTCGAGAAACAATGTCTAACAACTCAGAATATTCTTCATTAGTCAAATAATCTGCATAGCCAATTTTTATATCAGAAATATATTTCAACAATAACATTGAGAACATATAATCTTTATAAGACGATGAGTCAACTTTCCCTCTAAATAAATCACAAGCAAGCAAAAGTGATTTATGGAGTGCCTTCATTTCACTCATTTTCTAACTCCTTGCCATTAATGATATTTTCACATATACCATCAAAGAGCACATCGCCATTTTGTATTAGTGAATTATAGATTACTTTTTGTTTAATCCAGTTCCTATTAATAAAACCAATCTTTTCTTGAACTCTCAAGCTTGGGATTTTAACAGTAATTTTAGAAACCGTTTTTGAATTAATTTTACTAATACTAGTACCTTCACTCAAACTGCGAATATATTTACTTCCAGACTTAGAGTTTATATACCAATGTAAATAATGTGGTAGTACTAGATTTTCATTACATCTAATCACTGCTAACTGATTGGACGTAATGATTGGTTTGCCTAGACTCCCTTCGATAATACCAGCTGAAAACACAGGCCCCCGCAGACGTAATAAAATATCATTAGGGAAAAGATAATGTTTCTCAGGATTACCTTCTGGGATTACAGAGGTTAAAGCACCAAGATCTAAAATGCCGTCAAGTCCAATATCTTTCGTCTGGATAAGATAGCAGGAGCCTTGCTCACCAGCTTCTTGAATCGCCGATTTAAAGGGCATCCCTAAGCGGATATCAGCAACACTCTCTAATGTAACAATTTTATGCATAAGTAAGCTAGGGAGATTACTCGCCCTTTCCTCCAGTGGTTTTAAGCACAATCGAGTGTTTCCAATTCACATCCCCCACACGTACATCTAAATCCATCTGCAATGAGGAAAAGGAGATCGCGTGTATCAGCATGACAACACAAGCCATATTCCCTCCCTTGCTTATTGACTTTTTACGCAGGGATTGATATTTTTTCTCGTTCATTTTGTTAGAGCCTCTCATACGGTTTTGGTCAGAATGTTTCGGGTAAATAGCAGCGGCAACTGCTATTTACTCACCCTCTTACTTGGGTAGTAGCGTCGTACTAGGTCAATGAGAAGACTATAACAGGTTTTACAGAACTAACACAACAGTAGCATCGTACTACTTTTTTATGATGTGATTATTGCTATACTTCATGGAACCATTAAGATCATGATTATTATCATTTATCTTGTGACTTCATGATGGAAAAATATTTTTGTATTACTTTCCAAAATCGAACGGGCTTACTCCCTTCTCCTGATTCGCATCCAGATAATCCGCCCACCACTGCAACATTAGCCTGCGCTCCCCCAGATGTTCGGCCTTATGAATGTAAGCCGCACGGACAGAGTTACGTTCCTGGTGACTCATCTGACGCTCCACTGCATCCCTCGACCACAATCCTGACTCAATCAGAGAACTACACGCCATCGTCCTGAAACCATGCCCACACACTTCCGTTTTCGTGTCATAACCCATCACTCTCAGCGCCTTGTTCACCGTGTTCTCACTCATAGGCTTACGCGGATCGTGATCGCCCACAAAAATCAGCTCACGGTTCCCATTCATGCTTTTGATCTTTTCCAAAATGGCTAAGGCTTGCCGCGATAAAGGAACGAGATGAGGTGTACGCATCTTTGAACCACGTTGAGAATGCTTAACGCCTTCCAACGGTTCTCGCTCCCCCGGAATCGTCCACATAGCAGTTTCAAAATCGACTTCTGACCAGCGAGCAAAACGTAGCTCGCTTGAACGGATGAAAACTAACAAAGTGAGTTCCACTGCCAACCGGGTTAAAGGCCTGCCAGAGTAGTGATCAATGCGATGAAGTAATTCAGGAATGCGATTGAGTTCTAGCGCAGCACGATGCTGTCGTTTAGCTGTGGCGACCGCTCCAGCGATTTCTTGCGCGGGGTTGTAGTCGATTAAGCCGCTCTGAACGGCATACCGCATAATCGCGGTAGTACGCTGCTGTAAACGGGCGGCGACTTCAAGGCGTCCGGATGACTCGACGGCTTTGATGGGTACAAGCAGATCCCGTGTCTTCAATTCAGCAATGTTCCGCTTACCAATAGCAGCAAAGAGATTATCTTCTAGGCTTTTCAGTACACGAGCACTATGCGATGCCGACCATTTCTGATTACTGGCATGCCAGTCTCTGGCAACCACTTCAAACGTTATTGCCTCTTGCTCCTGCTCTACCTTAACGGCTTTCTTGTTCTCACTGGGATCGACACCGTTAGCCAACAGCTTACGCGCCTCATCCCGGCGAGCCCTGGCATCTGCTAGCGAGACTTCGGGGTATTTCCCCAGCGCCAGCATCTTTTCTTTACCGCCGAAGCGATAACGCAGCCGCCAATATTTAGAACCATTAGGGTGAACCAGCAAAACCATGCCTTCAGCGTCAGTAAGTTTATAGGCTTTTGCTTCAGGCTTAGCCGAACGAACCTTCACATCACTCAGAGCCATGATGAATATCCTTTCAAGGGTTCTGTGTGGGTACAAACATTATCGAACCGGGATATACCCGCAGATGTACCCGCATCAGTAAGTTGATGTAGATTGAATCAGGTTGACTTAGGTTGAGTGAAAAAGCGAGGAAAGCCTTGCGGATACTGGATTTCAGGCACAAAAAAAGACGTCCGTTGACGTCTATTGATGTTCCGATGGTGCCGAAGGCCGGAATCGAACCGGCACGCCTCGCGGCGGTGGTCGCTTATCCAGCAAGCTGATCTAAGCTATTGAATCAACAGCTACAATTTCGCCACTTCGACAATCTACACAAGCAATTCTACCGTGTAAAAGCACCTGCAAAATAACTGGGGTTTATATGCAGGTCAAGAAAGATCGTTATCTCGTCTTAGATTTATGCGGAAACTACTATGTAAGGATCACCATCCCTGCATATATGCGTCATCTGTTTGAACAGAAGCGCTATTTCGTAAAGAGCACAGGAACAAGTGACATAAGGCAAGCAAGGCTATTCAGAGACGCTATAGCCGTTGAATGGGCACGTTTACGGGAACAGGTTAAACCTAAAGAAGCCAGCAAGATTGAAAAGGCTATTGAAGAGCTAAAATCAGCCAGTACAAGTGCATTTGAAATGCCGATGCAGCAATTCAGTAGTGTGCAATCTGGCGGTGTCCCTACCCTACTTATGATGCGTGACATCTACATTTTGAAATTCAGTGAGAAGAGAAAGCTCACTACCCTATCCAAAACCAATAAAGCGGTTGAAGTGCTGTTATTACACCTCAAAAAACGTGATGTGAAGTTGAAGGATGTGAACAGAACAACAGTAACAGCCTGGATAGATAGCCTTAAGGAAGATAAGGCCGCACAGACAATACAAAACTACATCAGCTCTCTTGCTCAGATTTGGGATCTGGCTAGGAACCGGTATCACGATGCACCACAGGATAACCCCTGGCGTGGTCACGCTTTGGAAGCAAAAAGCAGTAAGGTGAGTTACCAACCGTTCACAGTGTCAGAGTTAGCAAAAGTATTTGCTGCATTGGAAGGTGACGAAGAGATGCAAGCAGTTACATTAATTGGGATGTATAGCGGGATGCGACTCAATGAGATATGTTCACTGAAATCAGAAAGTATCAAGACAATCGAGGGTGTATTGTGTTTTGAAATCAAGGAGGGGAAAACGAAATCAGCAGCAAGAATTGTCCCTGTGCATAGTCAATTAAAGGGGTTGGTTATTAGGCTGCAACAAAAGCCTTATGACGGCTTCCTTTTCTACCGTGCATCAATCACAGACCGTGCAGACGGCAAGCGCTCTACGTGGCACACACAACGATTTACCAGGGCTAAGCGTAAGGCTTTGGGAGAAAATGGAAATGAATACAAAGTTTTCCATTCGTTAAGGGGAATGTTTATAAGCCAGTTGGATAGAGAAAAAATACCAGAAGACCGTATCGCTTTGCTTGCAGGTCACGAGCGCGGCAATACGGAAAGTTTTAAAACATATTCGAAAAACTCCGCTTCGCCTGCTGAGTTATCAGAATATATTGAGAAAGTCGCTTTCGAAATAAAATCAGGCGATAACTGATAGATTCAGAGGCGCGAGAGCATAAGAAGAACGTTCTGCGCCTAACCTTATTCATAGAAATACTGCTGCTAATACCTTGAAGATATCCCCTATTGAAAGCTGTTGGCTTGCTGGCAATGTGGATTCATACCAGACAAACAGCACAGCGATAATGCACCAGGCAAAAGTCAGCTTACTCTCTGGCTCTTCTTCTTTCTTGTTACGTTGAAACATCGATCACCATCCAGACGTTGAAGATACTATGCTCTGAGTCTGTCGCTGCATACCCTGTTCAAAGATCGCAGTAACGTTAGTGCTAATTGCCCTGTTAAACTCACTATCATTAACGCCTGTTTCACTTCTAACGATAATGTCAGGAATGTTAACGATCACAGGTGCCGCTGACTGATAGCCTACAGGCTGAGACATAGCCCCTTTAGGACTGAATGCACTGATCATCTGTTGAGCGCTGCTATCAAGCTGGTTAGGCTTCTCACCCAGGACAGGTGCGAACATATTGGAAGTGTTCTGTGCTGCTTCCTGAGATCTACCGCTAAACCCTTTGATCCAGTTCCAGAGTGCATCCCCAGACACATTAGCGTTAGCCATTGCAGCCGGATCAGCGCCAGCAATACCAGTGTTAGGATTGACGGGTGCAGGTTTGAAGCTGAGAGCGTTAGACACATCCTTGCGCTGTTCTGGCGTCACTTCGTTGCGATGGAAGAGATTAGACAGGCTTTCTTTTGTCTCTCGAATACTCTTAACCAGGCTTCCCAATTGAGTGATGAAATCACCCACTTGTTGCCCCATCCATTTTGCAGCAGGTAGCAGATCGTGCAGTGCTTCTTTCAACTGGTCACTACTGCCTACAGCGTCTAACACACCGTTGCTAAACTCGTTACTAAGCCCCTGTGAAGCCTGATCGAGTACAGCGCTAAACTGTGTAGCCTTAGCCGTGTTGTTAGCAGTTTCCTCGGTCAGGTTGGCCCCTGCATACGTCATCTGTTTAATAACGTCTACAAGCCCCTGACCGTTATTCTTAAGCGCTGGCAACAGGTATGTAAGCTGATCACCTAACGATTCAATCAGGTTTGCAGTCTGTGCATCTGATAGCCCTTTCTGCTGTCCTGCATTCACTGTAGCCTGAATGAAATCTAAAGGATTCTTGCTAAAGCTGGCGATTGTATCTTTATCCCAGCCGAATTGGTTGGCAATATCGCCCACGGCCCCGCCGCCGCTCCATTCCCCTTGTTTATTCATTGTGGCATTGTTTACGAAGTCACCGATCTTTTCCCTGGTATCTTTAATCTGATCGCCTGATTTCTCGTTGTTGGCATCAAGGAAGCCAGCGGCTTTCTGTGCCTGAGTCATCGCTAGCAGACTGTTGGCATTGATCCCCAGAGATTTAGCAGTGTTGATTACTTCGCGGTTTGCTTCTGTCGTGTCGCGCACTGTATCGATTGCTTTGCTTAAGCCCAGCCCCACAGCACCCACACCCAAAGCACCTACGCCAGCAGCGCCCAGACCGCCTAACAAGCCCTCTGAAAGGCTCCCTTTCTTCACGAAGTCTCTAGCGGCTCCACCTGCGACACCTCCGGCAAATCCGTGACCGCCTCCAGCACCGCCAGCACCAGCGCCGCCGCCTTCCGCTTTACGTCTCTGTGCAGCAGCACGGCGCAAGAGTGTGATCTGTTCCCTGATCTCTAAGTTGGTACGTGCAACGCTCTGGCGTCCGTGTTCCAGTTCCCGAGCCTGTCGGTGAATCTCACGACTCACTTTGTTCTCTTCGTCTGCTGTGCGTCCTACAATGCCGTTAAGCTGTAGAAGCGCTGAGCGGCGTTTTAAGTCGGCTTGTTCTGCACGTCTTGCCCCTGCAAGGGCTTCCCTGTCTGCGGCCTTCTGTGCGCGTTCTGCGGCTTTCTGGTCGCTAAGTTGCTTACGTGCATTCTGTGCCTTCACTCGGGCTAGCTCACGCTCTGCTTTCTTCTGACTGTCATTAAACTTTTTAGCAGGTGCCTGGCGCACTTTGACAGATTCAGAATATTTCTTTAGTTGCTCAATAGATTTCTTTGCATCATTAAAAGACTTTCTATCAACTTTAAAATCTACAACGTTCGTTAGCTTTTGAACATTCATCCTAACGATTCCCCTTTAATATTTAAATGTAGTTTACATAATCGCTTTGATTATTTGCTTTGGTTGTCTACAGCTTTCTTTAGCGCTGCATCCAGTGATAATCCGTCTCTGTGAATGTAAGATTTAACTGTGCTGTATTTCACATCAAGTAGCTTACACATCCAGCTAACATTAATAGCGCTTTCGTGTTTGTTTAAATCAACTTCAATATGTGTTCCGGCACTCTTTAGGATCATTTGCATTATTAATTCACTCTCTCTTTATAAATAACAAAAGGGACGAAGCCTTTAAGCCCCGCCCCTTATGGCTTAGACCCTAAGATCTAAAGATGTTAGATTTCGCCTGTAACGCCACCATAAACGATTGCTTGCGGCTGCTGGACAACAGGCAGGATGCTAACCTCTGTATGCACACCAGGGAAGCCCCAGCGCTGATCATAGGTGAGATAGCTACCGATTCCGTTATCATCTAATACGTGGCTTTCCATATGGCGTACAGCCTTCCCTACGTGCAGATCAAACAGCGATGCACCAATCAGGCGAGGAACAGCAACAAAGCCGTCTTTGTCTGCCAGGTATTTTTCATACTGAGGCAAGCCGCCGATATCCAAGAACACAACACCATTCAATTCCCATTTACGGGCCTTATTCAGGTTAGGTGCGATCTGTGTCAGTGGGTTGGCATCGTTGTTAAACGCCATAGTAAACTGTACGAAGTCTTTAATAGACTTGTGACGCTTGAAGGCTTTAGCAGACTTACCAGCACACAGCACGATCATAGATTCGCGGTAGCTTTCCAGACCTAACAGCTTAGTACCCATAATGCGGCTAATGTCGTCCAGTTGTTCGAAGATATCAACACCGGAAGTATTATCAACATTCAGAGTGAAGCGCGTGCGCTCTTGCTCGAACTCTGCGAAGAAGTCTAGATCCTTCTGTCCCGCATATGTAGAACGGGCTACACCAGTCATTACAGCCTGTGCTAAACGATCTTCAACAAAGTTGGTTGCCATTACAAGCTGGCGATCAGAATATGCCTGTAGCTGAGCCACGGCCTGATCAGTGCGGTCAAAGATACCGAAACGGAGTTGTGTCTCCAGGTCTTTGCTGCTCACGTCATTGGTGATTGCTGAGTGAATCAGTTGATAGTTGTACGCCTGCCATTTTTTAGACGGGGCTGAGTTCCAATCGCTTTGGGCGTATGGCATTGTCTCAGTACTAATAAAGTTTACGCCGTCTGCTTCCTGACGCTCGATCAGAATTTCGTTGCTTGCGTGGCGCTGAGTTTGGAATAGATTGCTGTCTAGCAGAATCTTATTCTGTACGTTTGGCACTTCAAAGGTGTTAGCGATAGAAACATTACTACCGAAAATTTCACGTAGATCCATTATTATATTCCTTATTGATTAGGTAGTAGGTAGAGCAAATTCAGCCCACGATGCGAAACGGTATTTATCAGCGGCCATAGCTGCGATAATTACACTACGATCAGCACCTTCACCAAATACCAGAGCCTGGTCTTTAAGAATGGTATGCTCTTTAGCTGCAATAACGACAAATCGATCACCAGCGAAAGCAGGTTCAACAATAACGCCAGCAATAGATGTTTCTGCATCTGCAATCAGTGAGCCATTAGCGGCGATAACACTACCAACAACCAGATCAGCGCTAAGCGCTTCCGGTAGTTCCAGCTTGCGATCCTGTAGTACGCCGTCACCTGAATAGGCCACGACTGCGTGACGAAAGTCTACGCTTTTAAAAATACGACCAAAACGAGCCATAATTATTTTTCCTTAAGTTTAAATAGTTCAGACACGATATTTAATACCATTCACCAAATCTTGTAATGTTGGTTTAGGTGTTGCTGTATCTGATTTAGTGATTGTTGCTTCGAGCTTAGATTTTCGTGCCTGAATAACAATATTGTTTGCTTCTTCCAGGTCATCCACAAACAAAGTTACTGGAACTTTTTCACCTGTAAGAAACTCGGAAGCTTTTTTAACTTCCAGTGCAGTAGAGTTTGAGTGTTTAGCAATAAACTCTAAGTCACACTTATTAAATCCTGTGACGTTACAAGATTTTAATATACGTTGTTTCGCGTCTGGCGCGTTGAGTAATACCATTTGATTTTATACCTTGTGGGATGCGTATTATTTTACGCAGATAGATATAAAAAAAGTCCCCTCCGGCCCGCACCATCAACAGGGATACTTTTATACTAAATTAAATTAAAGGATTTTAAATAAGCTACATTTAGAGTATCTCACGCTCTAACGTGTCTTAATTTTAAGTGCTTCTCAGCACTATTAGCGACGCTAATCGACTAATGCTTTTAGAATGTAATATTCTTTAAAAAATCTACCCTCTAGGAAGAGTAGATAAAAACGTTTTAAGGAGAAACGTTGATATGTCGGAGTAAAACCCAATGAAAGATTTTTGAAAGAATACTAATAGAAGAGAAGAAAGAGGAAGCCGCCAGACTTCCAACAATCTCTAACCACTGTACTAAGGAAAAGACAAACCACGGGGCAGGATCGGTGAACCGTGGTCTATCTAACTTCGTAGCCGTAAGTGCTTGAAGTAGTGGAAGGCACTTCGTATACCTTCCCCGTACCTTTATAATACAACATCTTTAGATCTTTGTCAATAGGGGATGCGTAATATTTTACGCAAATTCATCATTTTCTTTGATCCCTTCTTCCTCAGCTACCAGGCGAGCTAAATCAAACTGGTGATACACCTGATCATCAATAATACTGGCTTCTGAGTTCACCCATTCGAGCTGGTCATTTAGCAGAGATTTAAGCGTCTCCGCTTCACCCTCACGCAATGCAAAGTCTTTGCTGTCTGCGGTGACCGCGATAAACCGCACAATCGCTGTAAGCTTGTCTGAGGCGGTTTTTAGCAGTGCTGCCACTTCTGCTAGGCTTTTCTGTGAAAGCGTGTCAGAGAAGCGTAGAGACGCTTCAATGATTGGCATATAGTGGGCGTCTTCAAATTCCCACACAAGGGAACGGAAGTAAGTGAAAGCGCCTGAATGCTCTGTAGTTGGATCGATACGTTCGTTATTAGTGGATTTTGTCATCTAACATTTCCTCGTCTGTTACTTGTCTGTAGTTAAAATAATTCCATTCTTCGTAATCATCAGCCGATAGGAAGCCTAAAGCTTCCCATTTATGCGGCTCAATTCCGTTAGGTTTAGTTGTCTTGGTCTTGCGGGGTTTGTAGTAAACCCCTTTCACAGAGGTGATATCTGAAACAGCTTTATATTCTTCCTGTGAAAGAGGCTTGCTATCTTCTTCTATTACTACCATCGCATAACCAGATGGTAAACTTCTAATTTCCTTTGCTAGTCTTCTTTTCTGCTTATATTTCATAACAGAAAGATCTAATCTAGTTTCGTCCTTAGTTGGTAATTGATTATTGTTATAGGGTTTAGCCACGTCTTAAATCCCAATGTCTATTTTTATTATAAAGTCCCTGCAATCCATCAACGCTATTACAGTTATCTTTCACTCGGTGAATTTCACTGCGATCCACACCGCCGATCAGGACGTTATCAGATACCTTAGCTTGCATAGGACACCCAATCACCTGCATCTGTCCGTAGAAATACGCATCGTGTAATCTCTGCCAGGGGTTATCTGCATAAATATCGCTGTCGTTGTATTTCGTGCTTACTTCTACTTGTCCGACTCGCTCCGTTCGCTCAATAGCGCCACCTGTAGCGGCTGCTGTGTCGATGTTCCAGCGTGCCGCCAGGTATTGCAGGGCAGATAGAATAGAGTTGTATAGAATAAGGCAACGTTTGTTATTTTGTTGCCCGATGCTTTCGAAATACTGGTTGATGATTTCTAATAGCTGCTCGTCTGTAATCTGTGTTGCGTCTGCAAAGATTGCGCGTCTAACAAATCCTAGTAACTGAGTATCAACTAACATAAAAACTATGCACCTCTCCGCTGTTGTTAAATAGATTGCCAAAGTAATCCGGTAGAATGTCGCTTAGCTCTTTCAGAAGCATAAGGCGATCATAATCAAACTTGCTATCACTGCTAACGTTCTTGAATAAGTCTGAGTATTTAAGGGCAAATCCGAATAACGCGCTTTCATAGGTTCCAAGGTTTCCAGATTCTTTAATCCGTTTCATTTCTAACGCTGCTAATAGGCAGTCGTAATGCTGTTCTTTGTTAGTCATTTTTGTATCTCGTCCAGTAGTAGTAAGCTGTTTCTTTGTTTCTGTGAATGTAAGACGTGTATAAAATCCCGTCTTCTGCATAGTTGTAGGGATCGAAATCCCCGACAATGTATTTTGTATTGGCTATGTCCTGAGTTAATGCAACTCGGTGACGCCAGCGCATTTCCTTAAAGGTCATCGGATCGGCGTCTCCATCAGAAAGTTTCCGTGATTAGGAGTTTTCAGAATGGTTCGCACTGTGTCCGGTGTATGATCAAAGAATAATTCACATTGTTCTAAGTCTTCGCCTAACTTCTCGGCATACTCTATAAAATCCTGTTCGTGTTTATCTTCGGTATACTTAATAAAAAACTTCTTGTCAGTCGTTAACATTTCCCACCTCTACAATCTTTATTCCCTGATTAACTTTTACATAAGACGGACAGTTACCGCGTCGAATGTATTGGATAGCACCAAAATCGATCAGCTTATTAATAGCTGTACTTAGATAAGTTTGTGTGCCTTTGTGGTTTTCCTGGTATGCCTTAACTGTAAACTCAAAATAACCTAAAGCGTTGTCTAGGCTTCTGGCTCGTTCGGTTTGGTCTTGCATAAACTGGAATAATTGGGCTTGCAGGGGGGATAGGCTAATATTCTGGTTTGTTCTTTCGTTACTTAAAATCAAGTCATTGCTCCTTTAGTTAAAATGGTTCCTCGCACTCTTGTTTTGTGTATGTGCGTAATGGTGTTTTGTTATTTGCTACGCGGCGTTTGGCTTCTTCTAACGCATCATCCTGATCCGAAGAAGTGCGGATAGGTAAAACGTTATAACGTTTAAGATCTCTAACAGGCGGCGTGTATCCGTGTATCAGTTCGGGGATAATGTCATTATCATCGCTATAAGCCTCGGTGACGGCTTCCACTGCTGGCGCTGGCGTTTGTACGTCCTGCACCTGTTCAGGCTCTTGTTTGGCTTCCTGTTGCCTCTCAGACGGTAGCGGTAATACTTCGTATAAGTGACTGTTACCAGGGCGCTCTACAATAGACAGGAGACCCATAGCTACTAGGTTCTTAACTTCCCTGCGGATCACCTGCTCTGATCCAAGATTGAGCGTCTTAGACATTCCACCCATAGAAGGAAAAGCCTGTCTATTGTTGTTCCTGAATCCTGCAATGTAAGAATAAATTATCTTAGCGTTAGTGCTGATACTGTGCGACTTTCCGTTATGTTCGATCTCGCTCAGTAGTAAGATCTCGTAGCTTAATTGGATGTGTGGTTTCATTGTGTTTTATTCCGTTAGTGGGCATTGTATAATCTCCTCATTGCACATTACCCTTCCCTTATTATTCGTTAGCTTCTACGAGCTTTTTAGCACGATAAAGGTTTACGCCGTGGCGTAACATTTTACCGTAATCTAGATCGCCGCGATGCTCTGCTACTCTGGCTGTATTCATCACTTTTAACGCTTCTTTGTCGCCGTCTACAGAGTTAGTTAGTAAAATGAATACGTGGTTACAATCGATGTATTTACGAGGCTTCCCGCCTTGAGTTAAACGTGTTGGCATTGGTTGCTCCTTATTTTAGAAATAGAAAAACACCGTCCAGCTATTTAGCTGACAGTGCATTGTAAAGCGCTTTTGTTAGTTGATAATTTCATTGTAACGCATAATCATTACAATGTCAATTGATTTATTTAATATTTTTTCACTCGTTTAATGTACCACAACACCACCTCTGAGTACAAGCACTTTATACACTCATCTATAACGCTCTGTAACGCATCCTAAGCGCTTCCACATCACCTGAACACATTAACCCACTAACACGCCTCTAAGACCCTATCAGCGCTTCCTGTGCAGCATACGCAATAAGATCTTGTGCCGTGGAGTACTCCACCTTACAGGCGGCACATATTCCCCTGTAAAAAGCCTGCACTCACCAGACAGAGACAGACAAACTTTAGTTTGTTGGTTGATTGGATGGGGATAGATGCAGGTTTGAACGTGGTAGCGTAGCGTGACAGGTTATTACCTCACGGTGCATAGCTTCGCTATTGCCGTAGGCATTGCACGTAGTAGATGATCAGGAAGTGTTTCAGCGGGTAGCTGAACAGATAGAACAATCAGCCAACCCTAACAAGGGCAGGCCCATTAGTTGACCTGGTACGCGCCAGCGTAAGATTATTTGGCTACGCCAAAGATTTGTTTGGCGGGTAACGCCTAAAGATCATAATAAAAGATTTATTCTTATAGTTATTCTTATGTTTATTCTTATTATCTATCACCGGTAATAGAGGTGGGTCTGTTACGGGCAATAGAGGAAGGGCTATTATGGGTAATAGAGGTCTGCAATAGGGTTATTGCCCGTAATAGGGGTAGCTCTGCATAACAGGTACTTTGTTATTAAGCTGAAATTAAGCTTATATTAGCCCGTTATTATCTGGTATGTCCGGCATAACTACACCTGCACTATCACCACAACATTGTGCGAACAAATACCCGTTAAAATGGAATGACAAGCTAAAGCCGCACACAGCAAGGCTTAAGGGTAATGTGTGAAAGTAGAATGAAAGTACTTTGCCCCACAATACCCACTTATGCTGAACGAGTTTTCTCGTTTTAATTTTTACCTGAAAAACACCTGATTTTCTGTGCAAGATGTGTCTAAATAGTTATAGTTTCATAAGTACACCATTAATCACCTTACGTTACTACTCTACCCCCTCCGCATAGGTGCAATTCTCTACTTAACACAATGTAGATTCTGTAAACTAGAAACCACAAACCCAGTGATAGCAAGGCTTCCCGCTTGTTACGTGCAACAGCGGAGCGCTCACCGATGCTTTATGCAGCGTTTATGCACTGATTATTCACTTTTGTGCAATAATAATTTCCATTGAAATAATAACGTTATGATATTTCCCGCGCTTGGAAACATCAGATCGGGACGGGGCTTCTTCGGCGGTTAAGACGTGAATAAGTGCGCTTGATAAATTACACATCCTTGTGCGGCTATCTTCCCTTCTCCCTGGTGTGGGGATGAATGAGTGTAGACGATATTGCTGTCGTTATACGCATACCCAAAAAAGATCTTTACATCTATTTTAAGCCAATGTAGTCTCCCACTTAACAAATCAACTCGGGAGTAAATAAGAATGAAAGCAGCAGCGATTTTAGAAGTGAGTGAGACAAAGGCAATCATTGAGGAACTGGAACAGCAAGGAAACGATTTAGTAGCTGATGTGTGCCGTGTTATGGCTGTGTGTCTGCTCCGCGTGTCAGATGCAATCAATCTGCGTTACAGCGACTTTGAGCGCGGTACGTTGAAGCTCGTAGAGCAGAAGACAGGGAAGAAAAAGGAGATTGAAAACCTGCCAGCCTCAATCCTGACTATGGTGGCTAATCGTCGTGCGGCCTACCCCAAAGATACTTTTATCTTTGCTGGCAAGGGCAACCGCTGCAAAAAGGATACGCCAGTAAGCCGCGTATACGTCTCAACGTCGATTAAGAAGGTGGCAACAAAGTTAGGTATTGAAGGAACAATCAGCGCTCATAGCTTCCGCAAGTATGGCGCTACACAGGTGTTAGATAAGACAAAAGACTTAGCACAGGTTAGCGATCTTCTGAATCATACCAATTTCCAGAGTACCAAAGCCTATCTAAAGCTAAGTGCTAAAAGTGCAGGCATTGCAGTGTCACACATTGAAATCTAAGGGGTTTACATAAGAGAAGTTGCAATAACACTAGAAACATCTGGAGATATTATCCAATTAAGAATGAGGATGATAACTACATTACTCATTGTTTTGACTGTGAAATTAAACCAGAATATATGCTTAAAAATTAAAAGGGTGTTAAATGAAAGTTAAGATTATTGCGTCTTTGGCTGTTTTTGGTTCTCTGTTGCTAACTGGCTGTGTGACTCGTTATGTGCAAGTACCAGCGCCTGAAGCGGCTCCGGCGGCTACCGCTTCCCAGGCTCCAGCTTCTACCGTTCACATTGATAACGTTCGTGTATGCAGGTTTATGGCTACGTATGACGGCAAGAAATATTCCACACTACCCGCCGTTATGCTGGTGACGTTCTCAGACGGCGATCAGTGGGTCAAGCTTCCTAATGGTGCTAGTTTCCGTGTGTGGGATAAAGGGCCGCTGAAAGGTGATGATACAATGGCTTATTACATCCGTTCAGAGTTGAAGAACGGCGGGATAGCGTTAGGCAGTGCAAACCACTGTAAGTAAAAGGAATGGGAAGTGATTAAACGTTTATTTACAGGTGCAGCGGTTGCACTGTCTCTGGCAAGTGCTCCAGCTTCTGCAATAAAAGCCACTGATCTTGTTACAGTAGCTAAAGGGATGGTAGCGCGGTCGGCAGTGCCTTGGGAAGATGGATATTTTTACGGATATGTATTGGGTACATTGGAGAATATGCCGCAATTACTTTGCCTGCCTAAGCAGATAACAAACGGGGAAATCGTAAATACTGTAGCTTATTCGATTACGCGACATAGTGAGCTATATAGCCTGCAAGCTTCAGAGATGACTAGACGCGTTCTTATGCTTGAATACGGTTGCAAGTAGCATAAACAGGGTTATCTAACGATTTCCCTTCACCCAATAAGATCTTTAGATCTATAAAGGTTGAAGCGATGAAAAGTCACCAGGTAAGAGGCTGTGCGGTGGTGTTCCTTGTCGGGGTGCTGTTCGCCATCGATACCAACGCCTACCAACAGAAGACATTACAGCTTGTAGATGAGTTTGAAACCGATAACAAAAGGATATGTTTTTATGAAGATGCTCAGCGCTCGGAAACAGTGGAAAAGAAGCTATCGCAACATTGTGCTGCGGTCTTGGTTATCGCAGTTGACTAAGAATATGTGGGCTAAGCGGATAGCTGCTGTGCTCCTGGTGGTACAGTTCATCGCGCTTATTGTTCTTATAAGAGCTTAAGAAGCCCACACTCAATGAATTAATGCTTTTATTGAAAGCTGTGAGACTATGTTTTCAATAGATTTTGGAGGGCTGGCATAGTGCTGGCCTTTTTTGTATCCTTCTCTCTAAACATCTTTGGAGGGTAAGCCAATGACACAGAAGAAAGAGTACTATCACCCGCTCACGGCAGACGAATTAGCAAAGGCTAAGCTGTTCAAGATCAGCGCTGAGATTGATTTAGAGCTATACAGGACGTTCAAAGCGGAGTGTGGCGCTAGGGGCTTAAAGATGAAGGAAGAAATAGCCAAGGCTATCGCCAATCACCTTAAGCTTTTAAAAAAGGCTAACAAGGAATAGTGAAATAAAAGCTATTTTTTAGACAATGGAAGCTATTAAACCCTAATGCTATCCACTCGCCTAATCATACTAACAGCCTTCTCATAGCAGCCTTGGCAGTATCGGCCCCATACTTTGTCAAGTCTGATGGGCCTACATAGTTAACATATGAAGGTAAACTTTCTCTGAAATATCTATGGGCTATAGAAGCAGATGCAATAGCAGTGTCAAATTCAGGGATATATCCATTAGCAAAATGTTCTGAGTTGAAATGAGCAATAACATTGCTCCTGAATTTAAGCATCTCTTTCCAATATGAATTGAATTCCTTCGCAGTAATACCTAGTTCTGAAAACAATACTTCCCGCAAATGAGCGTGATCCTCAACAATATTTTTCCAGTGAGTACCCTCAGCATCAGAGCCAAAAACCTTACACCAATTTATACAGGCATCACCGAGCAAAGCATTACAGATAGTTCTGTACGGATGGAGATCACCAGTGTAGGAATCTAAGTCATCTAGATGTTTGTATATGGCAAAAAAGACGTGGATTGACCGGGAAAATATTGCTAGACACATCATACTGTTTTCTAAGGCTTTAACTTTAACTTCGTCCATATTATGAGACCAATTACATATCCATTGATTGAATTTTAGGCATAGTACAACAAAAGCCCCGTTGGTGGTAATAGCAACAAGCGGAGCGTAGCGACTTCATTAGCTGTCCAGAGTAATCACACCTTATCAGGATAACCGTGTACCGTTAGGAGCGTGGCTGAGACGCTGGCAGAGCCGGATCTGTAGCTACCGGGGCATATACCACCATAGACCTGTTTACGCAGCCATAAGGCCGCACATCGGGCTTAAATGCGTGTGATCAATCGTGTCTTGGTATAAGGTTTAGAGATGCTGGCACATCTTCCGGCTTCAAAGGAAACAGCAGTACAAGGTTGAGCCTGGTAACTACTTGCCACAGCGTGATAACATACCAAAGCCATTAACAAACGCAGTGGCTTTTATACGGGAAAGAGTTTAGACAATTTCTAGGTGCAAGAAAGATAGAGTAAACATCCTATCTGCTTGATTTTCATAAGAAAAGTGTAAATGGTGCCGAAGGCCGGAATCGAACCGGCACGCCTCGCGGCGGTTGATTTTGAATCAACTGCGTCTACCGATTTCGCCACTTCGGCACTGAAGGGTA
>Ga0308165_1003144_pt1 | contig 18185 bp, 13 predicted proteins | sample PhyWR2_FD_201032 | JGI IMG/M metagenome (GOLD analysis project Ga0308165, IMG submission 201032) | Phyllosphere microbial communities from UC Gill Tract Community Farm, Albany, California, United States - DLSLW.R2 | ecosystem: Host-associated > Plants > Phyllosphere > Unclassified | place: USA...
TCGCCCCATAATACATCCGAAGGTGAGCCTTTTGTAGCATGACTGGCGCTGGTTACAATATGTCCCATCTCGTGGATGGGCATGCCAATCTGTTCTCCACTCGGATTATCCCATTGCCCCAAACCACAATCGATAACATTACGGTAATCGTGGCTTGCATCAAAAAAAGGTGAGGGATGACCACCACCATAATCCTTACCCATTGCGCGGTGTAGGATTACATACAGTTTAGGATCTGGCCCAAAGTCTCCATAATTACGTTTAACATAAGCCCAACAATCTGCCATTACAGTAATGGGCCATTTTACATTGCTTGGCATATTCTTATCGTAAAAAACAGCCACATTTTTATTGCTTTCTACCAGTTTCAAGTCCTCATGATGTTCAAACCAGTGTTCCTTCCAAACAGAATCGGGAGTGTTTGTTGTTTTGTAAAATTGATCCTTAACCTGTGCATTGGATCTTGAAACTAGTCCCAATAAAAAGATTGGGACTAGTAAATAAATGATTCTTTTTGATTTATTCATAGTTGTATTATTCCTCTCGTATACAGATGAGAAAGCTATTTATTCCAGAAGGATATTTCACTAATATTGCTGTAATAGGCATCGCCACTAGCCACTTTAATTACCCGGATACGGATATACCGCATCGCAGGCAGCCCATCTGGAAGGTTCACTTTAAATGGCGCCGATCCATCATCCGAACGTTCTACCGTTTTAAGCAATGTCCACCCTCTTCCTATCGATTCTGCTGTCCATCCGGCCGAATTGCCTGGCGATTGTGTTTCTGCACCGGTAAGATCTGCAATCCCCCAGATTTCAAATTTAGTAGGGTTATTATAGCCATTGCGCCCTATAATTTCGAACTGAGCGAGGTTGGTTATCGCTTTACCCATATCAAAACTAAAGTGATGCGGAAGCGGCGACTTATCATCACTGTGGAAAATATCAGGATAATCAGTTGGTGTTTTATTTCCATTCCAAAGTTGAGACAAAGTGGTTTCATCCGAATAAGTGCCCACATCATTGGCAAGTTTAAGCGGGCGGAACAGCGATTTATCCACAGGTATCAAGATATTGCTCAAAGAATCATAATCTGCGGTATAGAAGGTATCAATTGCCGATTTAACAGGTATGTATGCCGACTTGAAATAAATTTTTGTTCCGGTTTTGTAGTCGGCAAGCCTGATTGAGTTTTGATCTGGACTTAACGCACTTTTATGAATGGTACCATCTTTATACGTGTAATGTATTTCGGTTGAAATGTTAATGGTATCAGGTTTTTCGAAGTTAAGCGTGATGCCGCCATCGTCCAACTGATAAGGATCTGCAGAAACCAGAAATCTGTTGGTAAGACTCGACTTGTAGCTATCGCCGTAAACTTTTATGTTGCTGATTTGAACAGGCACTGATTTATTGCCGGCCTTATCGTAAGAATAGATGGTAAAGGAATAATTGTACTCTACCAATTTGGGAATAATTACCGATACATCAGTGATTGCACGGTCGGGAGCCACCATTTCCAACGAATCTGCCGAATTGTTCCAGAATATCCTGTAATGGGTAACACTCGGATCAGGACTAGCCTTCCAGTTGAGCTTTACCCTGTAATTTCCTGGTGCTGCACCAACCTTACCCGGAAAACCAGGATATATCCGTTCTTTTCCGTCGAGGTATTTTCTGTAATCAAGTGCATCCTTGCTACAGCCACAAAGTACTACAATGGCCATAAAAACCATTAAAATGCTGTTTATATGTTTAGTTGTCATCTTCTTCAATTTTTAATTGGTGTTTCCCCAAAAAGATAATTCCATCACGTGGGCAAAATCAGCATTTCCCCAGGTCGAATTAACGGCCAGTCTGATAAGCCTCACTTTAGGAATATCCAATGCGATATTAAACTCAAATCCAGCTTTTACAGCCGCAAGATCCACAGGTGTGGTTTGGCCTGGTGCATTGCCAGATGGAGGAGGCGGACAGGTAAAATTACCCAGGTTAACCCAATCGCCTATAACGGTACCTTTTGCCGATGTTACAGGTAATTCGATATCTGCTGGTGCACTTTTGGCCGATCCCCATAGTGTCCAGGCTTTAGGGTTGCCATGGTTATAAGAATAATCGTTACCATAAGCTTCTCCCCTTTCCCATATCTTGTAGCGACTGAGTTTGGTGAGTACCCCCATATCGAATGTACAGAGCTGAAGGGGTTTCCCATAGCCTGCTTCTGTATGCCATCCCGGATCGGAGGTATTATTGTCCCACAGTCTCGTGGTATTCCAGCCAAGTCCTGTTGCACCCAATGGCGAATCGGATGGTAGCCTGTACTCACTAAATTGTGCTTTTGGCACCATAATCTCAAAAATAGGACTGATGGATTTATACAGCGTATCGGATATATTTCCCCATCTATCAGTTACGTATACACCAAAATCTCTTTTTAAGGTATCGAATCCCCTTACACTAAAATTTATGCTTTCGGCTTCAGTGTAAAACTGTTCGATAGGCAACATTTTTCCAGTAGTTTTATCATTCGAGATCACAATCACCCCGATCGCTTTTTTAGCAGGATTACTGGCTGTTACATTCACACCACCAAAATCTGCCTGTAGCTGAACGGTTGGATAAACGGCCAAATAAGATGGCGTTTCAGGACGTACACGCACCTGTATAGGATCACTTTTCACATTTGCACGCGAAACCGCATAGAGCGTAACTTCGTAATCGCCACTTTTTTCAAAGCCTTCAACCTTAATCGTGTCGCTGTAATAAGAAGATTTACTCTGTCTTATGGTTCGCGAATTGATCCTGTATTCTGCCTGCACATAGAGCAGATTTTCGGAATTGGGTAACACGTAAGAAATCACCGCGGCACCAGCCAGATTCTCTACCTTTACTCCAGTGAGTGTTCCGGGTTTTGTCATATCTTTGGATACCACCTCATTAAAACCTTCACTTTCTTTGCACGAATAAAGTGAGCAGGCCACAAGCAACAGCACAATAAACTGCAAGCTGCAAAACCTGTTATATATTTTTGATTTAATTTTCATCATCATCTATTTAAAGTTTACCAATAAGGATTTTGAACCAGGTTCGGATTTACGATCAGGTCGTTATATTTAAGTGGCCATAAATAATCTTTAAGACCAAATACAGGGATCACAAGATTGCGTTGACGGTAATATCCTTCAGGTGTGGTATCCTGAATATTCCAGCCCTGCAGTGGTTTGCTCAATACATCCTGCATCACTTTCCAGCGCCTTAAATCCCATCCTATTCTTCCTTCAAAACAAAGCTCAATGCGGCGTTCCTGTTGAATAATAGATCTTAAACCATCTTTACTCGAAGCCTTACCTGGATTTGTTGAATAGGATGACCAAGACTCTTTAACACCTTTTAAACCTGCACGTGTGCGTACTTTATCGATATAGGTATAAACATCTGCCGTTGGGCCATTTACTTCGTTAAGCGTTTCTGCGTAAAGCAGGTAAAGTCCGGCAAGCCTGATCAGCGGCAGCCTAAAACTTGCCTGCGTAACCTCCGTACCAAAAACAGATTGATAATTAACCAGTTTGCTTGGCCAGTATCCTGATACGTTAACCCTGATATTATCTTTCGGACCGGCCAATGAAGTTCCGCCACGGGCCTGCACATACAACATATTTTCAGGATCAGTTTGGCCGTTACCAAAAAAGCAGCTTCCATCAAACGATAAATCGGCATAAAAACGAGGTTCCCGATCCATGTGCATTTTTATGGTTTGGTAACCACTTTTTAAATAATATTTACTTTCGGTACCAGCCGCAGCAACCGCATAACGTCCTCTATAATCGTAACTTGCATCTTCAGCCATCGGAACACCATTTTTAGAATAAAACAGCTCGGCCATACCAATTGGCACCGCAAAATTACCTGGTGCACCGCCCATATTCTGTACCATGGCATTGGTTAGCCTGGGCATAGCCATTGATTGTAGACCAAATTCTGGATTCAGTGCCCAAATTACCTCTGGATTTTTTTCCCAGTTTTCGGTAATGCTCTGCCTGATATCCATAACGGTTTTTAAAGGCGCGGGTATTGTTGGAAGATTTCCCGGAGAAGTAAAGTGATACAGTGAAAGGTTACTTTCTTCACATGATTTTACCGCAGCCTGGCAGGCAAGCATGGCTTTGTTCCATTTTTCTGCACTAAAAACAGCAGGAAACAAATTTGCACCATCTTTATCTTTAAAACCAGTATAATCGGGGTTTCCGTTAAAAAACGGACTTGCTTGTGTAGTAAGCACCTCTGCTTTAACTGATAGGGCAATGTTTTGCGTTATCCGGCCTAAACTCCTGGCCGGGTCTTGAATGGTGCGTGGAAGATCAGGCGTAGCCTCATCTAACAAGTATACGATATAGGCAAAGGCCTCATCAACAGGTACGCGTTTTATCCTTACCTCATCCGTACCGGCATCGATAGGCAAATTCTGTTTAATTAAAGGAATCGGGCCATACATTCTTAACAGATAAAAGTGATAATAGGCCTTTAAAAACTTTACCTCTGCAATCCATCGGTTACGTTCAAATTGAGGCAGGTCCTTCGGACGGTCGATATTCTCCAGAAAAATATTACACCTTCTAATCGCTTTAAAAATAGGTTGACCGAGCTGTTCTCCATCCCAGTAATTTAGCGATGGGTTATCTGTGGTTTGTACACCCCTGATGAGGTGGAAACCTTGCTCAGCATCTCTGCTGCCCAATGTGGCTTCGGTTAAGGTATTGGGGAAATAAATTTCACCAGAGGTGGTAAATGCCGCGTCGTTATTGGAAGGCCCCATATTCTGTATCGTAGAATAACAGGTAAAGAGGTAGTTTTCGGCCTCATTTCTGTTTCTAAAAGCATAATCAATGGTGGCCACATTATCTGGTGTTACATCCAGATATTTCTTGCAGGAAACGGTAATTCCCGTAATTACTGCAATAAGTATGAGAAGTTTTATGTTGAATTTCATTACAATGCGCTTATAAGTTTACGTTGATTCCAATGTTATACACTTTCTGAATAGGATAGCTGAAGCCGTTTGAAGCCAACTCCGGATCCCAGTCTTTAAACCTGCTCCAGGTAAATGGGTTCAAGGCATTGAAATAAATCCTACAGTTAGATAAGAATGCTTTTTTTGTTAACTTATCAGGAAAGGTATATCCTACCTCCACCGATTTCAGCCTAATAAATGCACCATCACGCATCCACCAAGAACTGGTTTGAAGGTTGTTACTGATCTCAGAAGAAGTAGTTCCCAACCGTGGATACTTGGCATACAGATTTTGGTTTTCTTCTGTCCAATGGCTATCAGCAAATGGTTGAAGCACTTGTCTGTTCTCCAGAAATGGACTAACCTGCGAAGGATCGATAAAGAAACTGGTACGCCCAACCCCCTGAAAGAAAAGTGAAAGATCGATCTTTTTGAATCCCATTGATAAACCCGCACCATAAACAATCTCTGGCGTTGAAGGCAGACCAATAAAAACCTGATCTGCTTCAGTAATCTTACCATCATTGTTTACATCGGTATATTTGATATCGCCTCCTTTAGGTGCAGAAGCACCGGCGCCAAAAAGTTGTGTTGGCGAAGCTGCGGCCTCCTGGTCATCAACAAACAAACGCTCGGCAATGTAGCCCCATCTTACACCGATTTTCTGCCCGGAGAGTATTCTCCACGGTTCTTTGTAGGCTGGCTGTTCGTACTGTCCGTATTTATTCTGCGAAAAAGTAAAGTTCATCCTGCCCGACATCCAGAATCCGCCTCTAAATGTTTTACTGTAATCGGCCGAAAAATCTATTCCCCTCGAATCAGCAGTACCCAAGTTTGCGCTCACACCCGATTCCAATCCCATACTGGTAGGTATAGAAGCCCGCTCCATTAAGATGTTGTAACGGTGTTGTTTGTAAACCTCTGCAATAATATTCAGGCTTTTAAACAAACTGATCTCCAGCCCGATATTGGTCTGTTTGGACGTTTCCCAGGTAACCGCATCGTTTGCATAATTGGTAATACTCACCCCTGGTCTGGTTACACTGTTCGCCTGTCCGAAATAAGCCGGATTACCACCATTAAGGTTTACATTCGATAAATAGAAAAATCGTTGTGCGCCAATGGCATCGTTACCGACAAGGCCATAACTTGCTCGCAGTTTAAGCTTATTTACAACCCCTTTTAAATCGCCATCCCAAAATTTTTCATTCGAAATTACCCATGAGCCTCCGATAGTTGGAAAGAAACCAAATCTGTTTTTCTCAGCAAAACGCTCCGATCCGTTGTATCCAAAATTAAATTCAGCAAAGTAACGGTTATCATACCCATAACCCAGTCTTCCCGATAGGCCGACATTTCGGTAAGGAAGTGAATATTGAAGGCTGGATAAGCCGGTAGCCGGATCGATGGCATTGGCGTATAAACGCTGTTGCCTGGTTGCAATGACTGTACCGCTAATGTTGTGTTTACTACCCAGCTGCCTGGAGTAATCTACTACACCCTGCATGTACACAAATGTATTGATATCCTTAAAGCCCGGCTCAAAACTCAGGTACTCTGAGGCCTGGCCCGGTTGGTTGTTGATCCAGTTAAGCGTATATTGATTACTTACCCTATCGTAAGCGGATACATTGTAGAAAAATGGAGAATATTGTCTTGTTAGATCGAAATACGAATATCTATTGGTATTAAAAAGTCCTTTAAAGGTTAGGCCTTTGGTTAAGAAGTTAAGATCCTGATTAAGCTCCAATTGTGCCGACATCCTCGATCTGGAGAAAGATTTATACCCCTTCATCATATCTGCATAAGGATTGGAAAAGCCTACCGTATTTCCGGTTCCTTCGGTAGAGCTGTTTCCAAAAAGAATATGTGTGTCGATGCCTAAAGAAGGATCGGCGGGGTAAAATGCAGGAAACAATACCGGACTGGTATGAAGTGCCTTTTTATATAAATCGGCAGAAAAAGAGCCGTCGTCGGTAATTGGACCGTTATACTCATCAAATGTGCCCGAAAGCCTGAGCACCACTTCGGTTGTAGGCGTAACATTGATATTGACATTAGAGCGGAGCTGATAATTTTCGAGTTTTACGTTATTGTTGAAGTTGTTTACAGGGCTTACTTTTAGTATTCCATTGTCGCGGTTATAAGAGGTACCGATGTAGTATCTCGCAATCTTTCCGCCACCGCTTACACTGCCGTTTAACCGTTGGTTATTGGTGCTGGTTTTAAAAAGCTCATCAATCCAATTTACCGCAGGATAAACGTATTTATTGCTACCGGGTGCACCGCTTAAAGTTTGCTCGCGGTTGTAAATGTCGTTCTGACTAAACCTGGGTACACCTAAAGGATTACGCGTGGTGATGGCCTCATTGTACATCTTCATAAAAGTGATGGGATCGGCAATTTCGAGGTTTTGTGTGGCCTGCGAAATGGAGTTCTCAAAACGTACATTTACTTTCGCATTACCTTCTACACCTTCTTTGGTGGTGACCAAAATTACGCCGTTTGCTCCTCTGGCACCATATAAGGCAGTTGCACTGGCATCTTTTAAGATGGAGAAACTTGCAATATCATCAACCTGTAGCCTCGCCAGGTCGGTTGGCGTGAGCTCTACGTTATCCACCAAAATCAATGGATCTTGCTTGTAACCAAATGTGGTTACTCCGCGGATAAAAAAGGTAGAATTATCTAATCCAGGCTGGCCACTTCGTTGGTAGGCCACAACCCCGGCAATTTGTCCCGCCATGGCATTAGTCAAATTGCTAGAGGGAATTTTCAGTTTGGAAGGTGTAATGCTGGTAACAGATCCCACCATGGCCTCTCTCCGCTCCTTCTTTCCAAAAGCAGTAACCACCACATCCGAAAGATTGTTGTCATCAGAATGGAGTACCAGGTCTACCTTTAGTTTTAGCGGATCAGCAATAAAAGTAATTTGTTTAAAACCGACTGACGATACGACTATTGTAGATTTAGCTGTTACGTTCAGCGCGAATTTGCCATCCCCATCAGTAATGGTTCCCATAGCGCTCTGTCCTCTAACCTGAAGACTAACGCCTGGGATACCCAGACCAAGGGAATCTTTAACAGTACCGGTAATTTTGATTGTTACGCCCTGTTGCGCAAAAGTGGGGCTGCCCAAGAGCAACAAACAGGCACCGAATACCGAGAGCAGTATCCACAGGTTTCCCAGATAAGGCAAATGCCTTACCCTAGCAGTAAAATTTTGGTTCATAAAGTTTGGTTGGTTAAGTGTTGATTTATTTCAAAAAAATGTTTGTTAGTGTATTGTGGAATAGTCAATTTCCATCTCTCCCTATCAAACAAGAGCGTTTAAATAAAATAGCCGGGCCAAAATTGATCCGGCTAACCTATAATCTTATTTTCTTTCGTTAAATACCCCTAGTTCAGCAATCGCCGGTGGGCTGTCGAAATCGGTAATGGTGACCTTTATTTTTTCGCACCAGATGCGACCGAACCTAAAAATGCTTACCCTCTTCTCCCCTTCATTTTTTGCAGTTAAAGCATTCCATTTGCCATTTGCATAGTATTGCAAACTGTAGGTAGCCTTTCGGTTATTCCCAGCGGTAAGTACCACCATATTACAAGGCACAGCTTTTTCGAAGTTTAACTCATACCAAGGCGATTTTACTGTTGGATTAGAAGACCAGCTTGAACCGAAATCGTCATCATTGGCAAAATCCATAATATTCATATCATCACTCCAGCTGCTGTTGCTTTTTACATGTTTGGCAATGTTACTCGAAATAATGGGAGCTGCGTAGGCCGGAATACGTGGCAGATCTGTAGGTTTTTTATAAATCTGCCCCATTTCTTTAAGTGCGGCTAAAGCATTATCATCTATTAGCCCATTTTTTCCTGGCGCCACATTCAATATAAAGTTGCAATATGCACCATTGTAAGGAATGATAAATTTATTTACCAGCTCGGGTACATTTTTTACAGGAGTAGTGGGGAAAGATGTTTTCCAGAACCAGTTGGCCTGAAGCGGTAGACAGGCAAGTGCCGGAAGTTTGTTGTTTTCTTTTGAAATAAACTGACCTGCACCCTGTTCGTAAGATTTGATATCTGTATAAAATAATGCCTGTGTAGGGTATTTAGCTGCATTCAGGTCCATCACTAAACAATTTGGCTGTAATGATTTGATTAAATAATAGATATCCTCAAAAGGTACCTGGTCGTAAGAAATTCTCGACCATGGTGCATCCCATCCATCGATAATCAGCGCAGTAATTTCACCATAATTGGTAAGCAATTCTGTAATCTGATCTTTAATCATCTTAACATTTGCTGCTGTAATCTGATTCGGGCGAATGCCATGATGTGTATCCAATATAGAATAATACAACATTACCTTTAATCCATTTTTGCGGAAAGCATCGGTATATTCTTTAACCACATCGCGTTTTAGCGGCGTATTCATTACATTATACGCTGTAGTTTTAGTATTCCAGATCGGGAAACCGCTATGGTGTTTAGTAGTTAAGCAACCATAAGTCATGTTAGCAGATTTTGCCGCTTTTGCCCATTGATCAGCATCAAGTTTTGGCGATTGGAACAGGGAAAGATCTGCATCCGGATCTGACCAGTCTTGATCCATAAAAGTTGGCATCCCATAATGGATAAACATGCCCAGCCCAAGGTCAACAAATTCTTGCTGAAGCTCGGGTAAAGGTTTATTGGCCGATTTTTGCTGAGCCATTGCCGGGAAAACAGACATCGTTCCCGAAACGATAAGTAATAATGATAAAATCCTTTTGAAGGTCATTTTTCTTTTTTTTGGTTATATATGTGTGTTATTGCTTAGAAAGATGCACTGGGGTACAGCTATTTATCAATCCAAATAGATCAATTAAAATCCGGTTTATGTGCACCTTCCGATTTTCATTATCCAAAGCTACATCCTACATCAAAGAAATTTGTCGAACGAAACCGTAACAGAAACCTAACAAAAGCTTAACGTTATGGTATTTATAAAATAATACGTCTATTTTTAAGGGATAAAATGAAAGATCGTATATATAAATCAGTAGTGTTGGTCAGTTTCCTGATTTTGCTCCTGGTTCAGCTCAGGTTAACCTATAATTCTTATGTACTAAGAGACAGGGATTATAGTTTAAAGGAAAAAACGCTGATTAACGATGAATATGGACGCAGTATATCCGAAGATAAGGTGTACAGGGGCGGTGGAAAGATTATCGATTCGATCCTCTCCAGTAATATGCCTGCACTCAAGCAAACTTACCTCAGTAATAAAAAAGAATTTGTTAAGCTTTCTCAACGGGTGAGCAACACACTTTTAAAAGACCTGCAAAAGGAAAGTACTATGGACAGTGTTTTCCAGTCGATTGTAAAAAGGAATGACCTGGATAGCAACTTACAATATCTGCTTACCTTTCAACAGATAGAAATCAACTTTGATACCAAAATCGGAAACATCACCATACTCGACAATAATAGCGAAACCGATTTTCGGGCAGACCAAAAAACGCCTTATGGGGTGATCATCAGCGGTACATTAACTGATCCAAACATTCAGAACAGGGTTACCAACCTTTCTGTTAGTGGCAAACTGGTTTACGATTATAGGATTACCTTTAATCTTTTTGTCGATCCTCCGGGCCGTACGCTAAAAGTGGCCTATCAAATGTTACCTACATTTTCGCTGGTTGCGTTATGTATCATCATTATTGTAGGCATAAATTATTATACTTACATCAGCTGGATGCGGCAGAAAAAAGAAACAGATGTGAAGTCAGATTTCTTAAACAGCATCAAGCACGAATTTAATACGCCGATTACCACCATTTTGGTAGCCAGTAAAAGTTTGCATGAAGAAGAGGTACTTAATGATCGGACACGTGTAAATGCACTCGTCAATATTGTAGAAAGACAGGCCCGGAGACTTCACTCCCACATTAACCAGATGCTGGAGATTTCGGAAATTAACAACAACATCAACCTCGAAGAAACAGACCTTAACTATGCTGTGCTTACTCTGGTTAACGATTATAAAATAAAAGTACAGTCGCCAGATAGCCTTACTTTCGATCCCCACAGTACAGAAATACTGTTGATGATGGATCCATTTGTATTTACCACAATGCTACAAAACATCTTGGATAACGCTTTTAAACACAACAATAGCGATGTAAAAATGACTGTGCTCTTCATTACCACGAATAAAGATGGTTACACCCTCCACATAAAGGATAATGGAAAGGGGATTGTAGAGGATACCAAAGAAAAAATATTCGATAAATTCTTCCGTGCGGGTAAGGATAATACCGTTTCGGGCCTGGGGCTTGGCTTATATTATGTTAAACAATGTCTTGATATTCATGGCTGGCAAATCAGTGTAAAAACAGAATTGGGAAAAGGGACCGAATTTCTGGTGCATATTCCTGTAGAGCAAACCATAACCAGTACAAATCAATAATCCAAAGAATTATGCTTTACGATATTGTAATCATTGAAGATGAGATAGACCTGGGAAACGTGATTTCAGAGTATTTGAAATTGAGGGGTTTTAGTGTATTATGGTTTAAGGCAGCTAAAGAAGCCCTGGATTATTATAGTGCAAACCAACTCGATAACAAACTGGTAATTGTTGATGTACAGTTACCGGATATGAACGGTTTCGACCTGGCCACAGATATGGTTAAGATCAATCCCAATCAACCTTTTTTCTTTCTCACAGCGCACAACGAAAAACAAGACCGCATTAGGGGCCTCAAACTTGGTGCGATCGATTACATATCCAAACCATTCGAAATTGAGGAACTGGTTTTAAGGATCGGAAACATTATCAATAAGTTTTCAAGTACTCCGAAAGCGCAACCTCCTTCTAAAACGGGTTTTATTAATATTGGTGATATCAGGTACCAGAAAGACCAGCTTTTTGTACTGATGCCCGATGGTAGGGAGGTTTCGCTAACCGTTAGAGAATCGGAAGTATTAGACCGCTTGGCTGGCAATATCAATCAGGTGGTTAAAAAAAAGGATATACTTTTAGCCTTATGGGGAAATGATGACTATTTTAACGGCAAAAGCTTAGAGGTATTTATTTCAAGGCTCCGCAGACTTTTTAAAGCATCTGAGCAGGTAAGTATCGAAAATGTGTATGGATTGGGCTATATACTGAAGGTGAAATGATGCAGTTTTAGTGTTGTAATGATGATGATTTGAAGAGACTTATTTAAACAGCCTAATCGTTTAACCTAAAGCATCATTACATCATTTTACAGAGAAAATACTCAATTAGTATTTAATGCCTCAACAAAAGTAAAATCATAAGAACTGCACTTAGCACAAGTATAAAAAGTATTATACCTTTAGGAAATTTGTCTTCGCTCATCCTGTTTGCATTTTTAGCTGACGTTATCAAAGTGTTTTTCTGACCTTGCATAGGTATAAAATCACTATAATACGGGATTTGACACTGATTAACCGAAAAAGATTAATGGCCTTAATATTTAAAATTCAATAGCCGTATTGATCAAGTGTTGGGCTTAACGAAGTTCAAATTTCATTACAAAAGCTGCCGCGAAGTTACAGGAGACTAAAATTCCAAATTTCAGCCTGCCGCAATGCTGCAGGAGGCCAAAATTCCAAATTTCAGCCTGCCGCAATGCTGCAGGAGGCCAAAATTCCAAATTTCAGCTTGCCGCAATGCTGCAGGAGACTAAAATTCCGAATTTCAGCTTGCCGCAAGTTGCAGGAGACCAAAATTCCGAATTTCAGCTTGCCGCAAAGCTACGGCTAACCAAAATTGCAAGTATAGACTAAAAAGACAGGTGTGTTTTACAAGGAGCATATGTGTACCAACCAAAGGGCAAGCTAACCTTAAACGTTGTAACCCGGATCAAACTCTACAATCCATTCAATACCATATTTATCCCTGAACATTCCGGCATAGGTACCCCACGGACTGTCGCCGATCGGGCCTTCTACTTCACCGCCAGTAGATAACCCATTAAATATTTTTTCTGCTTCATCACGGCTTTCGGCATTCACATATATTTTAGAACGGTTTTCATTTTCATTTACCGGCCCCAAAAAGCCAGGAACATCATTGGCTATTAATACATTGTTTTTACCCAGTGGCAAGCCGATGTACATTATTTTATTTGCTTCCTTTTCGTCTACCTGAAAATCAGGACCTGATAAATCTTTAAAACGGGTGATTTTTGTAAACTCACCACCAAAAACTGATTTGTAAAAAGTGAACGCTTCTTCGGCATTACCATTAAAATTAATCCAAGGATTGACTGCTCTCATGATTGTATTTTTATTTAATGTTCTGTTATATTTTAGAACTAAAATAATCATTGAATACTACATTTTATAGAAATATCTACGCCCATGCAAAATGATGATTACCAAAAATAGTCAAACTGCCAAAACAACAAAAAGTGTAGTATTCAAAAAACATTATTACAAACGCATAACAATTGATTTAATATTTGCAGTTACTTTCAACAACGCAATCATATAAAGTTATGGAAACCATAGTAGCAGCTACCAATTATTCTGATTTAGCCGAAAATGCCGTTCAATATGCAGCTGGTGTTGCCCGCCTGAGCGGTTATCGCCTAGTTCTTTTAAACGATTTTTCTGTTTCTGTGCACATGGGCAATACCCTTATCTCTGCCGAAACACTTGAGAAACTAACCCAGGAAAACAGGTTGCTTCTTGAATCAAAAGCTTTATTACTCTCTGCTCAATATGGAATTGAAGTAATCGCAGAAACTACATTTTCTTTTGTTGACCATGCAATCAGGGAAATGCTTTTCAGGTATCAGCCCAAGGTGATTGTTATGGGCATGGAAGAAAAATCTGTTGAACAGGAACTTTTTGGGAACACCACTACATTCATTATCAAAAAATTACGGATCCCCGTACTGGCTGTTCCTGCCCATGTAAGGTTCGCTATCCCCAAAAAAGTAATTTTTGCTTGCGACGTACTGAATGGGATTTCTGAAGAGGTATTGGCTCAAATCAAAAATTTAGCTGTGATTACCCGAGCCGAAATAGAAGTATTGTTGATTAACGATACTATTTACGAACTGAAAGAATTAAATACTGATAAAAAAGCATTTAACCTTATTGATGACGGGCTGGAAGGAATTGATTATTATTATAAAAATGTCAGATCAGATTCTGTAATTAAAGGGATTGCCAACGAGGTGATTACCACAGCAGCTGATCTTTTAATTATGGTGCCCGAAAAACATGGGTTTTGGGGTTCAGTGATACGCCGAAGCAAAACACGCATCATGGCCTCTGGGCTTAATATTCCACTGCTTTCAATTCCCATTTAAACACGAAAAAAGAGCAAATAAAAAACAAAAAACACCTTCACAGAGATCATAAAAATAACACCGCGAATTATTTAATTAGCTTTAGATTTTTAAAAGATTAAAATAATAAATGCATAGCTATGGTAAACGATTATAAAAAATTTGAGCTGTTCGGGAAGTCGTTGATCCAAAAAATTGTTTTAAAGGCGCCTTTTAAATTTGATTTTCCGGTAAATGAACAGGCATGCTTTTTATATATTCTGGAGGGTGCAGCTCAATATCAAGCGGATGACCTGCAAATAGACATCCCTACAAACTATTCATTACTCCTAAATTGTATAAGCTCTGGGAAGCAGATCCATCATTCGGGTTCAAAAGATAATTGTGAGCTGGTTATTGTTACTTTCCATCCGGATATATTAAAGAAAATTTATGACAGGGAATTACCCTTATTGCTTCAGTCACCTAAAAATACCATTTCAAACCTGTCCAGTGAAAAAATCAACAACGATTTTTTAATTCAAAAATATATTGAAGGGTTATTGTTTTATTTCGAAAACCCGACCTTAGTAAATGAAGATATTTTGATACTGAAATTAAAGGAAATAGTCCTTCTACTTTCACAAACACAAAACATGCAGGCGTTACAGGTTATACTGTCGCAGCTTTTTTCGCCAACCTCCTATACTTTCAAACAAATAATTGAAGCCAGCATGTTTTCCCAATTATCCATAGCTGAACTGGCGCAGCAGAACAACTTAAGTATATCATCATTTAAACGGGAATTTGCAAAACTATACAATGATACACCGGCCAATTATATCAAAACTAAAAGGCTTGAAAAAGCCGCTGAATTACTTTTGATTTCTGATGAACGCATCAGCAACATTGCCTTTAACTGCGGATTTAATGACTTGGCAAATTTCACCAAAAGTTTCAGTGATAAATACAACCTAACCCCTACCAATTACCGTTTAAGCATAAATGATAAACACTAACGGTTATATTGGTTGCTATTTGTTTTTAAACCTTGTATTTTAAACCTGTGGTTTAAACTTCTTTGTGGTCTAAATTGCCAAACAATTGAACCAATTCACAAAATCCACCCTATTATTATAATGCACCTTTGTATTGTTAATCAATTTAAAAAAAATGGGACTATCAAATCTAGGAGTATTTCACACCCTTATCGGCATCATTGCCATCATCACCGCACTTATATCATTTGCGCGTTATGGTAAAATAAATTTAACGCACATAACCGGGAAAATTTATTTTTACGGAACAGTTGTCACCTCGTTAACTGCGTTGGGCATATCTAAACATGGAGGTTTTAATGCAGGCCATATCTTTTCACTATTTATTCTGATTTTGGTACTCATTGCCTTTTTTCTTTATGCCCGAAAAAAAGGAAATCATAGTTCCCGCTTTTTTGAGAATTTCTGTTTGTCTTTTAGCTTTTTCCTATCATTGGTTCCTACCGTTAATGAAACTTTTACCCGCGTTCCACTTGGGCATCCTTGGGCAAAGGATATTAATGATCCACTGATCGGTAAAACACTTCTTACTCTTTTCATTCTTTTTATTGCTGGCTCTGTTTACCAATTTATTAAACAAAGGAAAATTAATAAATCTATTGGTGAATAATCATGCTGGTCAAAATCGGCTGTAAAGCATTTCTTTCTTTGCCTGCACAGAAAGCTTAAAATGTTAGCCGGGTTCGGCGGCAGAGCTGAAATGCAGGCAAAGTTTTAAACGGTCTACCGTATATCTACGCTAAAAAAATGAAAGATAGAAGATCGTTTGCATTTCTTAAATATCCATAAACTGTTTAGGATATGATTTTATTCAGGCCAATAATATGGGTAGCTTTTCCATCAACATCATACGTAGGCTTTCCATATGCCCGGATCCTATGGACGGACCCATCCCGCCATTTCACTTCGTATTCTGCCTGATAGATACCTTTTTTCTCAATAGCTTGGTTAACTGCCTTTTTAATAACCTGCCTATACTCCGGTAACATGGCCTTAAAAATATCAGGATAATTTAAGGTTTCGTGGGCAGAATAGCCATAATTTTTCTTAAACTGAACATTACAGCTCATCTCACCGGTTTGAAATTCTACAATTGTATAGCCCATACCAGTGTCTTCAATCGCACTCATCAATACCAGGTTTGCCTCGCTGTTTATTTTGCCTAAAACTACCTGCTCGGTCACATCAGATAGGATAAACATGATATTCTGAGACTCATCTCCCATCCGGCCGACAAACTGCAGAGCAAGATCTACATAAATATTTTTATTTCCATCTGCAGATTTAATCTGCAACTTGGCACCTTTCAGATGAAAAGAAGATGCACCTTGATGAACTTTTTCGAATACACTCAGCACACTCTCACCATTAATCCTGCCGAACAGGCTTTTCAGATTTTCCCCAAGCAAAACACGCTCTCTTCCGAACATTCCAGCCAGCGAATCATTCGCCTGCCAGACGATTTTATCCTGATATGAACAGATTCCTATAGCAATAGGCGAATATTTAAATAGTAGCTCATAACTTTCCAGAACTCCTTCCAGTATCGCGTTAGCCTTTACAACCTCTTCCCGGTATCCTTCCAGCCATTTATTCTGGGTAACCAGGTTCTCATTCGATATCGTCAACGATTGGTTAGCTTGCTTTAGCGCCTTGGCTTCCCAAAGCGCAAGCCTGAACTCCAGCAAATCCATCGCAATTTTTGCAAAATTCTGAAGCATGAGCTGCTTTGAGGCATCAAATTCAGTTGAAACATTTCCCATCAGGGTAAAATTTCCAATGCTATACCCATCAGAAGATACTAAAGGAGCGGCTGCAAAAAACCTCACATCATTCAGGTTAAAGAAAAAATCAGTATGGTCCTGAACATCATGAAGTACAACCACCTCTCCTGACCGGATAATCTGGCCACCAAAACTCCCGTTTGAAGGCTCAAACTCATATCCCTTAAATCCAACACTGGTTTTATAGAAAACTTCATCTTCTCCAGCAAATGAAATGATGCACATTGGCAATCCGAAAAACTCAGTAGCCATATGGGCAAGGTTGTCAAAGTCAGGTTCAGCTGGGGTATTTAAGATTTTGTATCGATGCAATGCTGAGATTCTTGCTTGCTCTTCTTCAGAAGAAAAATGATCCGCGGTTGATTTTTTCATCATTAGTTATTGGCTCATTAAAGCTCTAATATAACAATTTAGCGACAATCTTGTTTCTCATATACTGATTGTTTTATTGAATTACAACCCTTTATTGCAGAAAGAGGGTGCACTCATCCGTTTGATAAATTCCTTTATCTTGTACTAAAAATTTATAACAGATAAACAAGCTCCATGATAGAGGTATTATTAACCAACAAAGAAATCCTGAACTTTAAAAATACAGAAGAAATTGATTCAAGAAAAGTTCATGGGATGACAAATACAACATTAAAACAACCATAGAGGCTGAACTTAATGACCTTTCGGTCGTATCGGATTACATTCAGTTTAATTTTGACCGGCTAAATGACCTCAAAGAAAATGTTTCTAATAAAATAGATCTGGAACAAAATTACATTTTCAAAATGCTGACTGTTGTTACCGTTTGCATTTCCCTGCCTACAATGATAGCTGGAATATATGGAATGAACTTTGAAAATATGCCCGAACTTAAACTTTCTTTCGGATATTTTGCAGTACTTGTGGTGATGTTCTTTTCAGCAGTTTTACCCTATCTTTATTTTAAGTATAAAAGTGGTTTTGAGCATGGCAAAAGAAAGTCAAAAGCCGGTATAAATACAGGTCGAAAGCTCATTCAATCTTACCCATTATCCAAA
>Ga0308165_1003145_pt1 | contig 18180 bp, 17 predicted proteins | sample PhyWR2_FD_201032 | JGI IMG/M metagenome (GOLD analysis project Ga0308165, IMG submission 201032) | Phyllosphere microbial communities from UC Gill Tract Community Farm, Albany, California, United States - DLSLW.R2 | ecosystem: Host-associated > Plants > Phyllosphere > Unclassified | place: USA...
TGGGTCGAGAAGATGTTGCACGAGGCCCAGCGCACTTGGGCGCCCAGGGCCGTCAGCGTCTCGATCAGCACGGCGGTCTGGATGGTCATGTGCAGCGAGCCGGTGATGCGCGCGCCCTTCAAGGGCTGGGCAGCAGCGAACTCTTCACGCACGGCCATCAGGCCAGGCATTTCGGTTTCGGCGATCTTGATTTCCTTGCGGCCCCAAGCGGCCAGGGAAATATCGGTAATCGCAGAGTCAGCGGGATTGAAGCGAACAGCAGCGTTCATGGTTTTCTCCAAAAATTGAATGAAAAACCACGTTCCGCGGAAGAAGGGGAAAGACCATCTCACCGCACAGAAAGCGTGGGTGAGCGTCGTTGCGAGATGAAATCCGAGCCTCACGCCCCGTGGTGGTCTGGCGCCTGGCCAGACTGGGAAACGCTGCAACGCTCCTCGGATGGAGTGCGATTATAAGGGCATCAGCCCTGTAACCCCACCAGGCGGTAGCCCACTTGCAACTCGGTGAGCAGATGCCGGGGCTGGGCCGGCTCGGCCTCAATCTTCTGGCGCAGGTTGGCCATGTGCACGCGCAGGTAATGCGGCCGGTCCAGGTACTCCGGCCCCCAGACCTGCAGCAGCAGCTGGCGGTGCGTCAGCACCCGGCCCTGGCCGGCAATCAGGGCCGCCAGCAGCCGGAACTCGATAGGGGTCAGGTGCACAGCCACGCCCGCCTGGCGCACCTCATGCGTGGCCAGGTCCACCTCCACATCGCCAAAACGCACCGTGCTGCCGGGCTTGTCGCCCCCGCTGCGCTGGCCCCGGCGCAGCATCACGCGCAGCCGCGCCAGCAACTCGGGCACGCCAAAGGGCTTGCTCAGGTAGTCATCGGCGCCAGCGTCCAGTGCGGCCACCTTTTCCTCTTCCTGGTCGCGGGCCGAGAGCACCAGCACCGGCAGCCCACTCCAGCCGCGCAGCTCGGTGATCAAGGTCTTGCCATCGGCATCGGGCAGGCCCAGGTCCAGCACCAGCGCATCGGGCTGCCGGCTGGCCGCCTCGATCAGACCGCGCCGGGCGCTGTCGGCTTCAAAGACCTGCCAGCCTTCGTCCTCCATGGCCAGACGCACAAAGCGGCGGATATTGGGATCGTCGTCCACCAGGAGGATGCGGGGGGCTGCAAGCGTCATGCGCCCGATTGTGACAAAAAACCGGGGTGGTTTGCGCCTGTGTACCGGGAGGAAGCGGGCACTTCGCTACACTTCAGCACCCTGGCACTGCCGCTGCACTGCCGCCTGCCCCATGTTTGCAAGCCCACCTTCTTCCCCTCCACAGACCCAAGGCTGGTGCCCTGGCGCCTGGCAGCCCATGGCCTCCGGCGATGGGCTGGTGGTGCGGGTGCGGCCGCCGCTGGGCCAGCTGTCGGCCGCGCAGGCACAGCGTCTGGCCGAGCTGGCAGAGGCGCATGGCGCCGGCCTGCTGGAGCTCACCAGCCGCGCCAATATCCAGCTGCGCGGCGTGACCCCCGATCAGCATGGCAGCCTGCTCGATGCGCTGGCCGCCCAAGGCCTGCTGGACCCTGACGCGCGCCAGGAGCAGCTGCGCAACCTGGTCATCGACCCGCTGTGCGCACCCGATGACGGCGTGCTGGCACTGGCCGAGGCACTGCAGCAGGCGCTGGTGGCCGACACAGCGCTGGATGGCCTGCCCGCCAAGTTTGGCTTCTCGCTGGCCAGTGGCCGCCATGGTGGCCTGGCCGAGGTGGCCGCCGATGTGCAGCTGGTGCGCGATGGCACCCAGGGCTGGCGGCTGCAGGTGCCCGGCCAGCCCGTCGCCTGGCAGGCGGACAGCGCACCCCTCACCGTGCAAGCCGCGCTGGTACTGGCCCGCTGGTGCGCCGCCCAGGCCCGCGCACGGCGTGCGGCGGGTGAACACCCGGGCCGCCTGCCCCAGCTGCTGCGCCAGGCGCAGGCCCAGCCAGGCGCATGGCCGCTCTTGGCCTTGCCCGCTGGCCTGCGCGAAGTCCCCTCTTATCTGCCTGCCGATGGCAGCCCAGCACCTGGCTGGCAATGCGGCCTGGGCCTCTTGGTGGCCGCGCCGCTGGGCCGGGTCACTGCCGGCGCACTGGCGCGCCTGGCCCGCAGCGGCATCCGCAGTCTGCGGCTGACCCCCTGGCGCATGCTGCTGGTCGAAGGCCTGGCGCCTTCCGGCAGCGCAGTGCTGGCAGCGGCAGGCCTGGACGACCCCGCGCACTGGATCCGCGATCCGCAAGATGCCCGCCTGCGCGTGTCGGCCTGCAGTGGCGCGCCCGGCTGCCGCCAGGCGCTGGCGCCCACGCAGGATCTGGCGCTGGCGCTGGCCCCCCATGTGCCCGATGGCGCGCACCTGCATGTCTCGGGCTGCGCCAAGGGCTGTGCACGCCAGCTGCCGTCGACCGTGACCTTGGTGGCGCAAGCGGGCCCGGATGGGCCCGTGTTTGGCTACGCCCGCGATGCGACGGCCCAGGCCGCCCCCGATTCCCGCTGGAGCGCGCGCAGTCTGCGCGACAATCCCGGGCTGATGTTTGAAGAAATCTGATGGTTCATACCTACGAAACCAATGGCGCCGAGATCTATCGGCAGTCTTTCGCCACCATTCGCCGCGAGGCCGACCTGCAGCGCTTCACCCCCGGTGAGGAGCGCGTAACGGTACGCATGATCCATGCCGCCGGCATGGTCGAGCTGGCCGCGCATGTGCAGTTCTCCGCCGGTGTCGTGGCCGCCGGCCAGCGCGCGCTGGAAGCGGGCGCCCCCGTGCTCTGCGATGTGCGCATGGTCAGCGAAGGCATTACCCGCTCGCGCCTGCCCGCAGGCAACCCGGTGATCTGCACCCTGCACGAGCCCGGTGTGGCCGAGCTGGCGCAGAAGATGAACAACACCCGCAGCGCCGCGGCGCTGGAGCTGTGGCGCCCGCACCTGGCCGGCGCCGTCGTGGCGATTGGCAATGCGCCGACCGCCCTCTTCCACCTGCTCAACATGCTGCAGGACCCGGGCTGCCCCCGCCCAGCGGCCATCATCGGCTGCCCGGTGGGCTTTATTGGCGCGGCCGAGTCCAAGCAGGCGCTGATGCAGGACCTGCCGGTGCCTTCGATGATCGTGCGCGGCCGCCTGGGCGGCTCGGCGATGACCGTGGCCGCCGTCAATGCCATGGCCAGCCATGTTGAATAAGAGCAGCCTGGCCGCCCCGGGCCTCATCTGCGTGGGCCTGGGCCCGGGCGACCCCGAGCTGATGAGCATCAAGGCCGACCGCCTGGTGCGTGGCGCCCGCCATGTGGCCTTTTTCCGCAAAAAAGGCCGGCCCGGCAAGGCCCGCCAGCTGGTCGAGGGCATGCTCAGCAGCGAGGCTGCCGAGTACCCGATGGAATACCCGGTGACCACCGAGATCCCGGTGGACAGCCCCGCCTATGTGCAGCAGCTGGCGCAGTTCTACGATGACTGGTGCCTGCGCCTGGCCGCGCTGGCCAAGCAGGAGCAGGTCGTCGTGCTCTGCGAAGGCGACCCCTTTCTCTACGGCTCCTTCATGCACCTCTACACCCGGCTGCGCGCGCGCGGCGATGTGGACCTGCAGGTGGTGCCCGGCATCCCCGGCATGGTGGGCTGCTGGCATGCCACCGGTGAGCCCATCACCTGGGGTGACGATGTGCTGAGCGTGATGACGGGCACCCTGTCCGAAGACGAGCTGGTGCGCCGCATGGACACGGCCGATGCGCTGGTGGTGATGAAGGTGGGCCGCAACCTGCCCCGCATACGCCGCGCGCTGGCGCGCGCAGGCCGGGCCGATGCCGCCTGGCTGGTGCAAAACGGCACCACCGAGCAGCAGCAGGTGGCGCGCCTCTCAGACGTGGGCGACGAGGTCTGCCCCTACTTTGCGATCGTGCTGGTGCATGGCCAGGGCCGCCGCCCGGAGGCCGCATGGTAGGCCGCGGCCAGCTGACGATTGCCGGCCTGGGCCCCGGCGGCCTGGAGCAGATCACGCCCGCCGTGCTGCAGGCCTTGCTGGCGGCCGACGCGGTCGTGGGCTACTTCCCCTATGTGGCGCGTGCGCAGGCCCTGGTGGCGCAGAGCGCGCCGGCGGGCAGCCGCCAGCCGCAATGGCTCGCGTCGGACAACCGGGTGGAGCTGGAACGCGCCCAGCAGGCGCTGGAACTGGCAGCCCAGGGCCGCCAGGTCGTCGTGGTCTCTTCCGGTGATCCGGGCGTGTTCGCGATGGCATCGGCGGTGTTTGAAGCCTTGGAGCGCGCGCCAGGTGCGCAGGCCGAGCGCTGGCTGGCGCTGGATGTGCAGGTACTGCCCGGCGTTACCGCGATGCTGGCCGCCGCCGCCCGCGCAGGCGCGCCGCTGGGCCATGATTTTTGCTGCATCAATCTGTCGGACAACCTCAAGCCCTGGCCGGTGATTGCCCGCCGCGTGGCACTGGCGGCCGAGGCCGATTTTGCGATGGCCTTCTACAACCCGCGCTCGCACAGCCGGCCCGAGGGCTTCAACCGCCTGCTGGCCCTGCTGCGCGCGCATTGCGAGCCCGAGCGGCTGCTGGTGTTTGCCCGCGCCGTCTCCACGCCCGAGGAATCGCTGCAGGTCTGCAGACTGGCCGAGGCCCAGCCCGAGATGGCCGATATGCGCACCGTCGTGCTGGTGGGCAACCGCCTCACCCGCCGCGTGGGGCGCTACACCTACACGCCGCGCTATTACGGTGATGTGGACGGCAAGGCGCCATGACGGAGCCAATGCATGACCGCCGCCACGCTGTCGGTGCGCGGCCGCAGCGGCAGTGCCGGGCGCTGCACCATCACGACCGGCAGGCCCAGCGCACGGGCAGCGTCGATCTTGCCCTGCGTGGCGGAGCCGCCGGCATTCTTGGCCACCAGCCAGGCGATGCCGTGCTGCTGCAGCAAGGCCAGGTCGTCCGCCATGCTGAAAGGGCCCCGGCCCAGCACCACCGTATGCCGGGGCAGCGGCAAGCTGCCGGGCTGGGGTGCATCGACCAGGCGCAACAGGTAATGGTGCTGCGGACAGGCGGCAAAGGCATCGAGCTGTTTGCGCCCCACGGCCAGAAACACCCGGCTGGGCGCCTGGGGCAGCGCGCTGGCGGCATCGGCCATGCTGGCCACATCGGTCCAGCGGTCGCCGGGCTGCGCCTGCCAGGGCGCGCGCTCCAGCGCCAGCAAGGGCGTGCCGGTGGCTTCGCAGGCCGCGCAGGCGTTGCGGCTCATCTGCGCAGCAAAGGGATGGGTGGCATCCACCACATGGCTGATGCCCTGGGCGCGGATAAAGTCCGCCAGGCCCTGGGCCCCGCCAAAGCCGCCGCTGCGTGTGGGCAGCGGCTGGGCCAGTGGTTGCTGGGTGACCCCGGCATACGAGAAGCAGGCCCGCACACCCGCCTGGTGCAGGGCCTGGGCCAACTCGCTGGCGCCGCTGGTGCCGCCCAGCAGGAGAACATGCGTCATGACTGATCCCTGGTTGACGTTGATAGGTTTGAACGAGGATGGATTGTCAGGCCTCAGCGCAGCGGCCCAGCTGGCATTGGACCAGGCTGAGCTGGTATTTGGCGGCCCCCGCCATCTGCAGCTGGCCGCCATCGATGCGCGTGGCCGCCCCTGGCCCCAGCCTTTTGATGTGGCCCCGGTGCTGGCCGCGCGGGGCCGGCGGGTGGTGGTGCTGGCCTCGGGCGACCCCTTCTGGCATGGCGTGGGCGGCAGCCTGGCCGCGCACCTGCAGCCTGATGAGTGGCGCTGCCATGCCCAGCCCTCGACTTTTTCACTGGTTGCCGCCCGCCTGGGCTGGCGGCTGGAAGCCTGCGACTGCCTGGGCCTGCATGCCAGCCCCATCGCGCAGCTGCTGCCCCGCCTGGCGCCTGGCCGACAGCTGATCACCCTGCTGCGCGATGGCGACGCCGTGCGGCAGCTGGCCGATTGGCTGCGCGAGGAAGGCTGGGGCCAGAGCCCCTTGTGGGTGATGGAAGCCGTGGGCGGCCCGCGCGAGCGCTGCCGCATGCTGCGCGCCGATGAGGCCGCCGCTGCGCTGCAGACCGACCCGGCGCAGGCGCCCGTGACCGTGGCCTTTATCGCCCAGGGGGGCCCTGCCTTGCCGGCCGTGCCCGGCAGGCCCGACAGCTGGTATGCCCACGATGGCCAGATCACCAAGGCACCCGCCCGTGCGCTGACCCTGGCCACCTTGGCCCCCCGGCCGGGCGAGCGGCTCTGGGACATTGGCGGCGGCTCGGGCTCGGTGGCCGTGGAATGGTGCCTGGCCGGAGGCCTGGCCATCAGCATTGAGCAGCATGCCGCGCGCGTGGACAACATCCGCCGCAATGCCGAGCACTTTGGCCTGCAGGCCCGCATGCAGGTGGTGCACGGCCTGGCGCCAGAGGCTTTGCAAGACCTGCCCGCGCCCCAGGCCATCTTTGTTGGCGGCGGTTTTGACACCGCGCTGTTTGCCGCGCTGCGGGCCCACATGCCCACGGGCTGCCGCCTGGTGGTGAATGCCGTGACCTTGGAGACCCAGGCGCTCTTGGTGCAGCTGCATGGCGAGCTGGGCGGCCAGCTGCTGCAGCTGGAGCTGTCCAGCGCCGCCGCGCTGGGCCGCATGCGCAGCTGGAAGGCCGCACGCCCGCTGGTGCAGTGGAGCTGGCAGGCATGACGGCAGCAGCGCCGCACCGCTGCGTGGTGCTGGGCATGGGTTTGCGTGCCCAGGCCCAGGCCGCCGACCTGCAGGCGCTGTGGCTGCAGGCCCGGCAGGACCAGCCCGCGCTGGCCCATTTTTGCGCGGTGGCGGTGCTGCAAGGCAAGGAGCAGCGGCCGGCGCTGCAGCAGTGGGCCGCGCAGCTGCCGTTTGCGGTGGCGATAGTCGCGGTGGCCGAGCAGGCCCTGCCCGCGCAAGCGGTGGTGACGCAGTCGCCCCGCCTGCTGGCGCGTTACGGCACCGGCAGCGTGGCCGAGGCCGTGGCCCTGTCTGCGGCCGCACCCGCCCCCCGCTTGCTGCTGGCCCGCCTGGTGGCCGGCGACGGCAGCGCCACCCTGGCCGCCGCACTGCGCGAGCGCGGCACCACCCCCTATTGTTGTCTGGCAGCGGGCCTGCGCCCGGCTGATCCACAAACCCAAGGAGTTACGGCATGACCGTGCATTTCATCGGCGCCGGCCCCGGCGCTGCCGACCTGATCACCGTGCGCGGCCGCGACCTGATGGCCCGCTGCCCCGTCTGCCTCTATGCGGGCTCGCTGATCCCGCGCGAGCTGCTGGCCCACTGCCCGCCCGGCGCGCGCATCGTCAACACCGCATCGATGAGCCTGGACGAGATCATTGAAGAAATCCGCGCCGCCGATGCGCAGGGTCAGGATGTGGCGCGCCTGCATTCGGGCGATCTGTCGGTCTGGTCGGCCATGGGCGAGCAGCTGCGCCGCCTGCGCGCGCTGGGCATTGCCTACAGCGTGACGCCGGGCGTGCCCTCATTTGCCGCGGCAGCCGCCACCCTGGGCGCCGAGCTGACCCTGCCTGGTTTGTGCCAGTCGGTGGTGCTGACGCGCACCTCGGGCCGCGCCACCGCCATGCCCGAGGGCGAGCAGCTGGCCGCCTTCGCCGCCACCGGCGCGGTGCTGGCGATCCACCTGTCCATCCATGTGGCCGAGAAGGTGCAAAGCGAGCTGCTGCCGCACTATGGCGCCGACTGCCCGGCTGCCATCGTCTGGCGCGCCAGCTGGCCCGATGAAACCGTTGTGCGCACCACCGTGGGCCAACTGGCCCAGGCTGTTGCGGCCAGCATGGAGCGCACCGCCATCATCCTGGTGGGCCGCAGCATCAGCGCCGAGGACTTTGGCGAGAGCCGCCTCTACGCCACCGACTACGACCGCCGCTACCGGCCCCAGGGCACCGAGCCGCGCTTTCCGGCGCCGCAGGCGGCGGTGGATACCGCCACCGACCGGCCGCTCGCAGCGGCGCCAGCGGACAGCGAAGGCCAGGCATGAGCAGCAGCTTGCCGCCGGTCGCGCTGAGCCTGATCGGCATCGGCACCGGCAACCCCAACCACCTGACCCGCCAGGCCATTGCGGCGATGAATGCGGCCGATCTGCTGCTGCTGCCCCACAAGGGCGAGGACAAGGCCGAGCTGGCTGCGCTGCGCCAATCGCTGTGCGACGCCGTGCTGCAGCAGCCCGCGCCGCAGACGGCCGGCTTTGACATGCCCGAGCGCCGCAGCCAGGGCGATGACTACCTGAACCAGGTCGATGAATGGCATGCCGCGATCACCCTGCGCTGGCAGGCTGCGATTGCGCAGGCGCTGGAGAGCGGCTTGGTGCCGCGTGCGGATAACGGCGTGCTGCAGGTGGCGCTGCTGGTCTGGGGCGATCCATCGCTGTACGACAGCACCCTGCGCATTGCTGCGCGCATGCAGCCCGCGCCGCTGCAGGTCACGGTCATCGCCGGCATCACCTCGATGCAGGCGCTCACGGCCGCACATGCGATCGCCGTCAATGACATTGGCCAGCCCTTTACCGTCACCACCGGCCGCCAGCTGCGCGAGCAAGGCTGGCCGGCCGGGGTGGACACGCTGGTGGTGATGCTCGACGGCCAGTGCAGCTTCAACAGCCTGCCGGCGGCGCAGGCCCGCGATGTCTACATCTGGTGGGGTGCCTACCTGGGCATGGCCCAGCAGTGCCTGGCGCATGGCCCGCTGGCCGAAGCGGCCGAGCGCATTGTGGCCATGCGCGCCGCAGCGCGCGCCCGGCATGGCTGGATCATGGATATCTATCTGCTGCGCCGCCTGCCCGGTGCAGCACCCTCCGGTCAATCGAGCGCAGGCTGAGGCAGCACTGGCAGCGCCAGGCTGAACACGGCCCCCGGCCCGGGCTCGGCCGCAGCGGCATGCAAACTGCCCCCATGGGCCTGCACAATGCGCTGCGCCAGCGCCAGCCCCAGGCCGATGCCGGAGATGCTGGACTCGGCATGGCCCCGGCTGAAAGGCGCAAACAGCTGATCGGGCGCCAGGTGCGCGGGCAGGCCCGGCCCACGGTCCTGCACCCGCAGGAGCAATTGGTCGCGCTCGGCCTGCGCCGTCACCAGCACAGCGGTGCCTGCCGGTGTGTACTTGCTGGCGTTGTCCAGCAGGTTGACCAGCACCCGCTCCATCATCCCGGCATCTATCCACAGCAGCGGCAAACCGGCCGGCAGCTGCAGCTGCACCGGGTGCTCGGCCAGGCGCCCACCCAGCTGGCGCAACGCGCTGCCGACCAGCTCATCGACGGGGATCCAGGCGCGCTGCAGGTGCACGCCATCCTGCTGCAGCCGGGCCATCGCCAGCAGGTTGTCCACCAGCTGCTGCAAGGCCTGGGCCTGGTTGCGGATCTGCACCAGCATGTCCTGCGCGGGGCCGGGCGGCGCATGAGGCAAGCCAGCCTGGGCGGCGCCCAGGATGCTGGTGAGGGGCGTGCGCAGGTCATGCGATACCGACGACAGCAAGGTATTGCGCATACGCTCGCCCTCCATCGCCACCTGGGTCTGCTGGGCCACCTCGACAAAGTGCACCCGCTCCAGCGCCAGCGCGATCTGGCTGGCACAGGCGTCCAGCAGGCGGCGTTCCTCGGGCACCTTGAGGCGATCGGGCGTGCGCAGCTGCAGCACCAGCACGCCGCGCGCCCGCACCGGCGCCATCAGCGGCACGTAGAGTGCTTCCGACGCCGCCAAGGTGTCCGTGCCCCGGCCGGCCATCTGGCTGTGCTCCATGCTCCAGCGGCCGACACTGCTGTCTATCACCGCCTCGCTGCCAGGCGCTACCTGCAACTGCTCTTGCGCATCGGGCAGCAGCAGGCCCGTGCGCGCATCGAACACCCCCGATACCGTCGTCAGCGCCGTCTGCACAACCTGCGCCTGCGTCAGTGCGCCCGACAGATCACGGGCCAGGCGCGCCAGCGCGCCGGCGCGGCGCTCGCGCTCTGCCGCCACCCGGGCCTCATGCCGCAGCCGCGCCATCAGCTGGCCGCAAACCAGCGCGACGCCCAGCATCAGGCAGAAGGTGAAGATGTACTGCGTGTCATTGACGCCGAAGGAGTTGCGCGGCGGCACAAAGCAAAAATCAAACAGCAGCACCGACAACAGCGCCGCCCAGGCGCCCGGCCCCCGGCCCCAGCGCAAGGCCGACAGCACGACCACCAGCAAAAACAGCATCACCACATTGGCGGGGTCAAACACCTGCAGCAGCGCCTGCGCCAGCAGCGCGGCCGCGCCGCAGGCCAGGCTGGCCCCCAGGTAGCCGCGCCAGGGCCACGGCGCCTCCCGCACCGGTGCGGGCTCGGGCCGGTTGCGCGGCCGGGGCACGGACAACAGCAGCACATCCAGGCCCGGGTCCAGCCGGGCAATCTGCTCGGGCAGGCGCGATGAGGCCCAGGGCCACCAGCGCCGCGCCGCCGGCGGCACGCGGGCCAGCACCAGGTGGCTGGCATTGCGCTCACGCGCAAAATCGACCAGGGCGGCAGCGACCTGCGTACCCGGAATCGTCGCGGTATCCGCCCCCAGGCGGCCGGCCAGCGCCAGCGTTTTGAGCACGGCCTGCTGTGACTGCGCTGAGCGGTGCTGGCGCGCCGGTGCATCGACATACACCACCATCCAGTCGGCCTCCAGCCGCCGGGCCAGCCGTGCCACCTGGCGCACCAGCGCGTCGTCTCCAGCCTGGCCGCTGACGGCAACCAGCAGGCGCTCACGCGTGGGCCAGACATCGCCGATGGCGCGCTCGCGCCGGTAGTCGCGCATGTCCTCATCGACCCGGTCAGCGGTGCGGCGCAAGGCCAGCTCGCGCAAGGCCAGCAGGTTGCCCAGGCGGAAGAAATGGTGCGAGGCCCGCTCGGCCTGCTCCAGCGGGTAGATCTTGCCAGCCTTGAGGCGCTTGAGCAGCTCCTCGGGAGGCAGGTCGACGACGATGACCTCGCTGGCGTCGTCAAAGATATGGTCGGGCACGGTCTCATGGACCTGGATGCCGACAATGCCGCTGACCACATCGTTGAGGCTCTCCAGGTGCTGCACATTGAGCGTGGTCCAGACGTCGATGCCGGCATCGAGCAGCTCCTGCACATCCTGCCAGCGCTTGGGATGGCGCGACCCAGGCGCATTGCCGTGGGCCAGCTCGTCGAGCAGCAACACCTGCGGGTGGCGTGCCAATGCGGCATCCAGGTCAAAGGCCTCGCGCTGGCGGCCCTGGTGGGCCAGCATGCGGCGGGGCAGCAGCTCCAGGCCGTGCAGCTGCTGCACGGTCTCGGCCCGGCCATGGGTCTCCACCAGCCCCACCAGCACCTGGCGGCCCGCCTGGCGCTCGCGCTGCGCGGCCGCCAGCATCGCATAGGTCTTGCCTACCCCGGCATTGGAGCCAAAGTAGATGCGCAGCTTGCCCCGCGCCGCTTGCTGCTGGTCGGCCTTGAGCTGGGCGACCAGCGCGTCCGGGTCGGGCCGTGCGGCGGCTGCGCTGGGGGTGTTGCTGGGGTGGGGCATGGTGGCGCTATTGTGGGGCAAGCCCTTAGACCAAGCCAGTGGCGGTCAGCAGCATGTCGATCAGCTTGATGCCGGCAAACGGCACCAGCAAGCCTCCCAGACCGTAGATCAGCAGATTGCGGCGCAGCAAGGCAGCCGCTCCCACGGCCCGGTAGCGCACGCCGCGCAAGGCCAGCGGCACCAGCGCGATGATGATCAGCGCATTGAAGATGACAGCGCTCAGAATGGCCGAATCGGCACTGTGCAAGCCCATGATGTTGAGCGATGCCAGCTGCGGGTAGGTGGCAACAAAGGCGGCCGGGATGATCGCAAAGTACTTGGCGACATCGTTGGCAATGCTGAAGGTGGTGAGCGCGCCGCGCGTCATCAGCATCTGCTTGCCGGTCTCCACCACCTCGATGAGCTTGGTGGGGTTGCTGTCCAGGTCGACCATGTTGGCCGCTTCCTTGGCGGCCTGGGTGCCACTGTTCATCGCGACCGCGACATCGGCCTGGGCCAGTGCCGGAGCATCGTTGGTGCCGTCGCCGGTCATGGCCACCAGGCGGCCAGCGGCCTGGTGGCTGCGGATCAGCTGCAGCTTGTCCTCAGGCCGGGCCTCGGCCAGGTAGTCGTCCACGCCGGCCTCGGCGGCGATGGCGGCGGCCGTCAGGGGGTTGTCGCCGGTCACCATCACGGTCTGGATGCCCATGCGGCGCAGCTGCGCAAAGCGCTCGCGCATGCCGGGTTTGACAACGTCCTTGAGCTCGATGACGCCCAGCACCTGGGCGCCCTCGGCCACCACCAGCGGCGTGCTGCCCTTGCGCGAGACGCTCTCCACCGCCAGCTGCACGGCCTGCGGAAACTGCCCGTCCAGCGACTCGACATGGCGGCGCAGCGCATCGGCCGCGCCTTTGCGCAGGCTGCGCGGGCCTGTGGGGCCGGCCAGGTCCAGTCCGCTCATGCGGGTCTGGGCGGTAAAGGGCACCGGCTGTGCCTGGGTGGGGTCGAGTGCTGCAGGGTTCAGGCCATGGCGCTCATGGGCCAGGGCCACCACGCTGCGGCCTTCCGGGGTGTCATCGGCCATCGACGACAGCAGCGCGGCCTCGGCTAGCAGTGCAGCGCTCACGCCAGGCGCTGGCAAGAATTCGCTGGCCTGGCGGTTGCCCAGGGTGATGGTGCCGGTCTTGTCCAGCAGCAGCACGTCCACATCGCCTGCGGCCTCGACCGCGCGGCCCGAGGTGGCAATCACATTGGCCTGCATCATGCGGCCCATGCCGGCCACGCCAATGGCCGACAGCAGGCCACCGATGGTGGTCGGGATCAGGCAGACCAGCAGCGCCACCAGCACAGCCACGCCGACTGCACTACCGCTGCCCGATTGCGCCACCGCAAAGACCGAGAACGGCCAGAGCGTGACGATGACCATCAGAAACACCAAGGTGAGCCCCACCAGCAGAATGCCCAGCGCCAGCTCGTTAGGGGTCTTCTGGCGCTTGGCCGATTCGACCATGGAGATCATGCGGTCCAGAAACGACTCGCCCGGGTTCACCGTGACCTCTATCACCAGCCAGTCGGACAGCACGCGCGTGCCGCCGGTCACCGACGAGAAATCGCCGCCGGCCTCGCGCACCACGGGGGCCGATTCACCGGTGATGGCGCTCTCATCGACCGAGGCCACGCCTTCGACCACGGTGCCGTCGAGCGCAATCACATCGCCGGCCTCCACCAGCAGGAACGTGCCCTTGGTCAGGCTGCTGGCGGGCTGGGCCGTCCAGGCGGCGCCATGCTGCGCCTGCTGTAGCACCTTGGCGACCGTATCGCGCTTCATGCCGCGCAGGCTGGCAGCCTGGGCGCGGCTGCGCCCTTCGGCCAGGGCCTCGGCAAAGTTGGCAAACAGCACGGTGAACCACAGCCAACCGGCAATGGCCAACGTAAACCCGCTGCTGCCCTGTGCCGTCAGCAGATTCTGCAGCCACAGCAGGCTGGTAAGCCAGGCGCCCAGGTAGACCACAAACATGACCGGGTTGGTCCATTGCAGGCGGGGCGAGAGTTTGCGCAGCGCATCCCAGGCAGCGGCCTGCAGCAGTGCCAGATCGCCGAGGCCAGCCGATGCCGTCATTTTTTTCGTGTTCATGGTTGGCTCCGGGTTGGCAATGCGTCCAGCGCCATGTTGAGCGCCAGCACGTTCACGCGCGGCTCACCGAGCAGGTAGCCGGTGCGCTGCTGCGTGGCCTGGTCCAGCAACTGCTGCACCTGGGCGGGGGGCAATTGCCGCTCGCGTGCCACGCGGGGCAGCTGCAACTGGGCATTGGCGACCGAGATATGCGGATCCAGGCCCGAAGCCGATGCGGTGACCGCATCCACCGGCACGGCCGCATCGGCAGCCAGGCCGTTGGTGCTGCGGTACTGCGCCACACGTTCGGCCACACTATCGGCCAGCCCCTGGCTGCTGACGCCCTGGTTGCTGGCGCCGGACAGTCCGGCGTTGTAGGGCGCAGCGATGCTGGCCCCTTCCTGCTTGGGATCGGGCGCCGTCGTGGCGCTGGGCCGGCCATGGAAGTAGCGGGCGCTGTCAAACTGCTGGCCAATCAGGGCCGAGCCCACGATCTGGCCGTCGCGCAGCACCAGCGAGCCATTGGCCGCATGGGGCAGCAGCGCCTGGGCGACGCCGGTGGTGGCCAGCGGGTAGGCGACGCCGCACAGCAGCAGCACCAGCACGGCGGCGCGGGCACTGCTGCCCAGGGTGCGGCCCCAGCCTGCGGCGGGGGCGGCGGCCTGCTGCGCGCCGGGCGCTGGCAGGCGTTTATCGGAATCAAGGCTTGTCATGTTTTTCTCCTGCGGGCACGGCCTGGCCATGCCCCGGTTCGCTTCACATCAGTTGCAAGTTCGGGTCAAAGGCGGGGGCTCAGGGGTAGAGCTGCCCAGCCAGCATCTGAAGGTGCTCGACGACCGGCCCCAGCGCCAGCGCTGGCAAAAAGGTGAGGCCACCGACGACCAGCACCACAAACACCAGCAATCCGGTGAACAGCGGCGTGGCGGTGGGGAAGGTGCCGGCACCGGCGGGCACGCTGGCCTTGCTGGCCATGCTGCCGGCCACCGCCAGCAGCGGCAGCAGGGTCAGGTAGCGTCCCATCAGCATCGCCAGGCCCACCGTGGTGTTGAAGAAGGGGGTGTTGGCATTGAGGCCCGCAAAGGCCGAGCCGTTGTTGGCGGTGGCCGAGGCATAGGCGTAGAGAATTTCCGAGAAGCCATGCGGGCCCCGGTTGTTCAGGCTGTCGGCAGCGCCCGGCCAGAGCATGGCCAGCGCCGTCCAGCCCAGAATGCAGGCGGGGTGGGCCAGCACCGACAGCATCACCAGCTTGATCTCGCGCACCTCGATCTTCTTGCCCAGGAACTCCGGCGTGCGCCCGATCATCATCCCGGCCAGGAACACCGTCAGGATGGCGTACTGCAGCAGGTTGATAAGGCCCACACCATCGCCGCCAAACACACAGTTGAGCATCATCAGCGCTAGGGGCGTGATGCTGCCCAGCGGCGTGAGCGAGTCATGCATGGCATTGACTGAGCCGGTGGTGGCAGCGGTGGTGGCCGTCACGAACAGGGCGGTATCGGTGATACCAAAGCGCAACTCCTTGCCTTCCATATTGCCGCCCGATTGGGTGGCGCTCCACTGCTGGTCGGCACCGGCGCGGGCCAGCAGGCTGCTGCCGTTTTGCTCGCCCGTCCAGACCAGCGCCAGAAAGCCCAGGAAGATGACCAGGCTCGCCCCAAAGAACACCCAGCCCTGGCGGCGCTTGAGCAGCATCGCGCCCAGCGCATAGGTCATGCCGGCAGGGATCAGCAGCATCGCCAGGATGTGCAGCATATTGGTCAGCGGTGTGGGGTTTTCGAAAGGATGGGCCGCATTCATGCCGAAGAACCCGCCGCCATTCGTGCCCAGGTGCTTGATGCTCTCCAGGCTCGCGACCGGGCCCATCAGCAGCTGCTGGGTGCGGCCACCATCGATGGTGTGGGCCAGCACCTCGGTGCCCAGGGTTTGCGGCACGCCCTGCCAGACATAGACCAGCGCCAGCAGCAGCGACAGCGGCAGCAGCACGCGCCAGAGCATGCGCACAAAATCCACCCAGTAGTTGCCGATGTCCCGGCTGCCTGCACGGGCGAGCCCGCGCACAAAACCGGCAGCCGCTGCCAGGCCGGCAGCGGAGCCCGCAAACATCAGCCCGGTGATCACGACCATCTGCGTGGCATTGCTCAGGCTGTTCTCGCCCGCATACGCCTGCCAGTTGGTGTTGGTGATGAAGGATGCGGCGGTGTTGAACGCCAGGTCCGGCGTCTGCGCGGCGTTCTGCAGCGGGTTGAGCGGCAGGCTGCCCTGCAGCCGCAGCAGCAGGTAGCCCAGCAGCATCAGCAGGCCGTTGCTGAGCACCAGCACCGCGCCGTAGCGCTGCCAGCCCATGCGCTCTTGCGGATCCACGCCCATGGCGGCGTAGGTCCAGCGCTCCAGCCGGCTGTCGTGCGCACTGGTAAAGCAGCGTGCCAACCACCACCCCATGGGGATGGTGAGCAGCACCAGCACCGCCACGAAGGCGGCATATTCGATCCAGACTAAACCCATGTCAGCCCCCGCTCAGATGCGCACCAAGGCGCGAACAAAGCCCAGCAGGCCCACAAAGCAGGCCAGCGTGAGGCCGACGAATACGAGGTCTTGCAGCATGTACATGGCCCTCTCCCTTTTTCAGAATTTTTCGGGCCGCAACAGCGCGTAACCCAGATAGACAAACAGCGCAGCACTGACCAGCGCGGCCAGCACCTCCACTCCATGGATCCACATGGTCTTCTCCTCATACGCCGATGCCAGGCCACCCAATGCGGCCCGGCGCGGCGTGGTGTTGCACAGGCAAAACGCCTGCAGTGGGGCCAATGTAGGTTTGGGCGCATCAAGCAGGCGCTGAGAATGCGCGGGGGATATCAAGATGGCATCAAGATGGCGACGCCCAGAGGTGATCGGCAGCCGCCCAGGCCATGTATAGTGGTGCCGCGCTTGACCCCACCCCCTTATGCCTACGCCCCCGTCCATGCCCCATCGCAGCAACTCTTTTGACATTCTTCGCATCTGCGCGGCGCTGGGCGTGATCTTTTGCCACCACTACTACATCAGCGGCCGCGAGGGCCCTGCCTGGATGAATGTGGGCATGATTGGCGGCGTGTCGGTGATGACGTTTTTCACGATCAGCGGCTACCTGGTGACCACCAGCTGGCTGCGTGAGCCGCAGGTGTTCAAGTTCTGCGCCAAGCGCCTGCTGCGCCTGTGGCCCGGCATGATTGCGGCGGTGCTGCTGAACATCTACGTGTTTGGCGTGGTGTTTACCGATCTGCCTGCTCGCACATTTTTGACCCATGCCCAGACCTTGGAGTACTTCAAGAACCTGCTGCTCTACCGCGCCTACGTGAACCTGCCCGAGGTGTTTTCCAGCAACCCGCTGAACAACTTGATGAACGGGCCGCTGTGGACCATTCCGATCGAGACCATGTGCTATGCCGCGTTGGCCGTAGCCGGCGTGGTGGGCGTTTTTCGCTACCGCTGGCTGGCCAGCCTGGTGCTGGTGGCCTATATCCTGCTGTTCATGGCGCGCTACAACGCCGACTTCACCGGCACGATGATGCATTGGTGGGAATACCCGGCCTACTTTGCCTGCGGCGCGCTGATCGCACTGCACCGGGACCGTTTCCTGGCCCATGGCGCCGCCATCACGTTCGGGCTGATTCCCGTGGCCTTGTTTTTCTGGCTGACGGGCTTGCAACATACGTCGGGCCTGGTGGTACTGCCGGCCTTGCTGATCTTTCTGGGCAGCTGCAGTTCGGCTTTCTCTGGCGCGGTCAGCCGCCTGGGTGATCCTTCCTATGGCGTCTACCTGTCGGGCTGCCCCATCGCCCAGGCGGTGTTTGCCTTGTGGCCGGGCATGAACTTCTATGCCAGCATGGGGCTGTCGATGCTGCTGTCGATGCTGCTGGGCTATGTGCTGTGGCATTCGATTGAATCACCTGCCTTGCGCTTGAAGCGCTATCTGCACTAGGGACCCGCTGCAAAACTCCCTGCCATGGTCTGAACGCGGTCCCAGGCGATCCGCGCCCCTACCGATTGGCGAGGGTTCTGCAGGGGAGCCCCAGCCTCACCCCCGCATGCCCGGATAAACGCTTTCCGTTAAAATGCCTGCAGTCCCAGCCAGCACCTGCTGGCTTTGTTTTTTGGCAGCCCGGTCCCGGGTCTGCGCTCATTGCTCTTTCGTACTGTGTCCTACGCTCCCGAAACCCAACGCCGCCGCACCTTTGCGATCATCTCCCACCCGGATGCGGGTAAGACCACCCTGACCGAAAAGCTGCTGCTGTTCTCCGGTGCGATCCAGATCGCGGGCGCAGTGAAAGGCCGCAAGGCCTCGCGCCACGCGACCTCGGACTGGATGGAGATTGAAAAGCAGCGTGGTATTTCGGTGGCCTCGTCGGTGATGCAGATGAGCTACCGCGACCATGTCATCAACCTGCTCGATACCCCCGGCCACAAGGACTTCTCGGAAGACACCTACCGGGTGCTGACGGCCGTGGACTCGGCGCTGATGGTGATTGATGCTGCCAACGGTGTGGAATCGCAGACCCGCCGCCTGATCGAGGTCTGCCGCCAGCGCGATACGCCCATCATCACCTTCGTCAACAAGATGGACCGCGAAG
>Ga0308165_1003146_pt1 | contig 18174 bp, 13 predicted proteins | sample PhyWR2_FD_201032 | JGI IMG/M metagenome (GOLD analysis project Ga0308165, IMG submission 201032) | Phyllosphere microbial communities from UC Gill Tract Community Farm, Albany, California, United States - DLSLW.R2 | ecosystem: Host-associated > Plants > Phyllosphere > Unclassified | place: USA...
GTATCAAGTACGGCGTGCGCAAGGTCAACATCGACACCGACCTGCGCCTGGCGTCCACCGGTGCGATGCGTCGCCTGATGGCCACCAACCCGAGCGAGTTCGATCCGCGTAAGTTCTTCGGCGCGACCGTGACCGCCATGCGCGACGTGTGCATCGCACGTTACGAAGCGTTCGGCACCGCCGGCAATGCCTCGAAGATCAAGCCGATCTCGCTGGAAGCGATGTACCAGCGTTATCTGAAAGGTGAGTTGAACGCCAAGGTCAACTAAGCCTTCAGCGACTGCTCATGAAAAACCCGCAGAAATGCGGGTTTTTTATGCCTCAAATTTACTTGTCGTGATCGATGTCCAGCTTGCTGAAAGTCACCTTGCCACCTTCGCTCGTGTAGCCGGTGTTGTCCTGCACATAGACGCCTGCCTTGAAGTACAGCGGTTTTACCCGCCAGGTCGCGCTGATTTTGGTATCCCACTGGTAGCCCGCCGCGCTGATGCCGAGGGCGCCGCCGGGGCTCAGGTGAATGAGGTAGGAAAACTCCTGATCCAGGTTCACCCCGGTGGCGATGGTGATCACCCTGCCTTCACTATCATCGGGGCGCATGCGTACCTTGGCGACGATGTTGCCGGCCTTGGTGGCGTCCTTGTATTGGTACTCGACTTTGACCATGGGTTTTTGGCTTTGATAAGCATGAATCTGGCCGATGACGATCTTCCCCGAACTGGGCACCTGGTTGACCGCCAGCGTGGCACGCAGGGAGTTGTCGGCATCGGGGTAGTACCAGTTTTTTAGGGTGCCGTTGCTGTAGGTTTCGCGCAGTTCGGTGCGCGGGAACTTGGCGTTCTCCGTCCGGGTTCCCGTGACGGGCGACCAGAAAAAGAGGGTGCCCGTGTCGGAATGGAAGTATTGATTCTTGTAGCCTGTCACCAGTTTTCGGGTTTCAACTGTGTACGGCGGGCTGCCGACAGGAACACTGAGATTCCAGGATGCAAGGTCAATCATAGCGAAGCTTCCACGGTGTCTGGTTTCGGTACGCACGTGCCAGAAGCTCTAGCACGGGCGTTTGAGCGCGGCCTTTATAATAGTAGTGAACTCTTTTGTTAATGCTGGCCTGACAAATGGATGGCGTCAAAATCCTGTTAAAACGCCATCTTTCCCGTATTTAGCGGGCTGTAGAGGCTACCGTTAGTCGGTAAATGAATGCAGCGGGTAAATGATGGCGTACTGACAGCTTCTGCTTTCGCGGTTCCCGGTCTAGAGTGAACGCATTGTACTGTCCGATTTTCACGAGAAACCGGCCTGACGTCCCTACAAGAGAAGCAGCATGGAATGCGCGCAAACTACGCCAGTTGAAGGCAGCTCAACCCTTTTGATCGTCGATGATTACCCGGAAAACCTGGTCAGTATGCGTGCGTTGTTGCAGCGTCAGGATTGGCAGGTCATTACGGCTGCCTCCGGTTTTGAAGCCCTCAGTCTGTTACTTGAACACGATATCGACCTGGTGCTGCTGGATGTGCAGATGCCGGGTATGGATGGTTTCGAGGTTGCCCGCCTGATGCGCGGCAGCCAGCGAACCCGTCTGACGCCGATCATTTTCCTCACTGCCAACGAGCAATCCAAGGATGCGGTGATCAAGGGCTACGCCAGCGGTGCGGTGGATTACCTGTTCAAACCCTTCGACCCCCAGATACTCAAACCCAAGGTGCAGGCCTTGCTGGAGCACCAGCGCAATCGCCGGGCGTTGCAACGCCTGAGCCATGATCTGGAAGCGGCGCGGGCGTTCAATGCATCGGTGCTGGACAACGCGGCCGAGGGCATTGTGGTGGTTGATGAGGACGGGATGATCCGCTTTGCCAACCCGGCCATGTCGCGGCTGCTCAATGCGACGCAGCAGGATTTGCAAGGCAAGGAGTTTCTTGATTACCTGCAAAAACCGCACATTCCAGTCTGGGCCGATTCCGAGTTGTTCTGCGGTTACAAGCGTGGCGAAACCTTCCGCCTGCATGATGCCTCTCTGCGTACCGCCGCTGGGCAACAGGTGCCCGTGGCGTTGTCTTGTGCGCCGCTACCGGCCGAACAGCGCGCGATGGTGGTAACGGTGCTGGACATGTCGGTGGTGCGCCATCTGCACCAGCAACTGGAATTCCAGGCCGTCACCGACCCGTTGACTGGCCTGCTCAATCGCCGGGGTTTCTACCAGACGGTGGAAAACCTGCTGGTGCGCGGCGAGCGCTCCGAGCGTGCGTGGGTTTTGTTGTACCTGGATCTCGATGGCTTCAAGCGGGTCAACGATTGCCTCGGTCATGACGCCGGCGACCGGGCGCTGCGCTGGGTTTCCGAGCAACTGAAGACCTGCTTGCGGCCTGTCGACATTCTTGCGCGCATGGGCGGTGACGAATTCACGGCGCTGCTGGACCTGGAGTTTCCCGAGCAAGCGGCGAAGATTGCCGAGAAAATCATCGAGCGTGTGTCCGTCTGTCAGCAGATCGACGGCCTGGACATCGCACTGGGCGCCAGTATTGGCATTGCCACGTTCCCGGACTGCGGGTCCAACCTCGATGGTTTGCTGCGAGCGGCCGACATCGCCATGTACGAGGCCAAGCGTGCAGGTCGCCAGCAATATCGGTTCTATGACCACGACATGAACGGCCGGGCGCGCTCACGGTTGATGCTCGAAGAAAGCGTGCGCACGGCCATCGAAAACCGGGATTTCAACCTGGTGTATCAGCCGCAGGTGGCCATCGGGGGCGGACGGATTCGTGGTTTCGAGGCGCTGCTGCGCTGGCAGCACCCGAGTGTCGGTGACGTACCTCCTGGGCTGTTCATGCCCTTGCTGGAGGAGGCACGTTTGATCAGCCGCCTGAGCACCTGGATCTATGAGCGTAGCGCCGGGCAACGTAAGGCCTGGGAAACCCTGTTCGGCGAGGATTTGGTGTTGGGCGTCAGCTTGAGCAGCACGCAGTTCGGCATGCCCAACCTGGTGACCGAGCTGCGCCTGGTGTTGGAGCGTCATGATTTGCAGGCGCGCCATCTGGAGGTCGAGGTCACTGAAGAGGCGCTGATGCAAAACCCGGAGGAGACGCGCAAGCAGCTGCGGTTGCTGCGAAACCTGGGGGTGCGCGTGGCTTTGGATGACTTCGGTTCCGGGCCTTGCTCGCTGTCGCATCTGCGCGATCTGGAGCTGGACACACTCAAGCTCGACCGCCACGTGATCGCCCGCTTGCCTGGCTCACCTCGAGATGCGGCACTGGTACACAATGTGATCGGCCTGTGCAGGGAATACGGGATTCTGGTGATCGCCGAAGGCGTGGAAACCGTCGAGCAGTATGAGTGGCTGCGCGCCAATGGCTGCGAGTACGTGCAAGGTTTCCTGGTGGCACATCCGATGGTCGCCGAGGACGCCGCAGGCTTTGCGCAACCCTTCGACTGGAGCGCGCTGACGGACTGAATTCGCTACACTGGCGGCCTGTCCGTAATTGATACCCTGCGCTGCGATGACTCCCTTGAAGTACCTACAGGCCTATCCTGCTGCGTTGCAGGAGCAGGTGCGCCAGCTGATCACGGAGGATCGCCTGGGCGACTACCTGAGCCGGCGTTACCCGCAAAAGCATGATGTGCAGAGCGACAAGGCGCTGTACACCTATGCCCTGGACCTGAAGCAGGCCCACCTGCGTAATGCCCCGGCCATCGACAAGGTGCTGTTCGACAATCGCCTGGATCTGACGCACCGCGCGTTGGGCCTGCACACCACGATCTCCCGGGTGCAGGGGGGCAAGCTCAAGGCCAAGAAGGAAATTCGCGTCGCCTCACTGTTCAAGGAAGCGCCCGCCGAGTTTCTCAAAATGATCGTGGTGCATGAGCTGGCGCACTTCAAGGAGTCGGATCACAACAAGGCGTTCTACAAGTTGTGCGAGCACATGTTGCCGGGGTACCACCAGGTCGAGTTCGACTTGCGGGTGTACCTGACGTGGCGGGAAATGCAGTAACCAAGGGGTGTGGGGATGGACGTGAGCAAGACCAAGAGCAGCTTCTATCGCCGTCTGTATGTGGCGTATCTGATCGACAGCGGTTTGGCCAGCAGTGTGCCGGCCCTGACCGACGTGACTGGCATGCCCCGGCGCACGGCCCAGGACACCATCGCCGCGTTGGCGGACCTGGACATTGTGTGCGAGTTCGAGCAGGAAGAGGGCGCGCGTAACCACGCCGGACGCTACCGTATTCGCGATTGGGGGGCGATTGATCGGGGGTGGATCGAGCGCAATCTGCGGCAGATCAAGGCGGTGTTGGAATACCCGTGATGGTTGTGGGGCCTGGTCTGGCCCCATCGCGGGCAAGCCCGCTCCCACAGGGGCGACGTGTACTTTGTGGGAGCCTGCTCGCGAGATGTTACTCAGGACCGCCGCATGCCTATGTGTGGAATCCCGTCCTCCAGGTACTGCTCGCCCGCCACCTCAAACCCGTAGCGCCCGTAATACCCCTGCAAATGCGCCTGGGCCGACAGGTAGATCGGCATATCCGGCCAGTGCTTTTGTGCCTGTTTCAAGGCCTGGGCGATCAGCTCATGACCCAGCCCCTGGCCGCGATAATCAGGCGCCGTGATCACCCGCCCGATGACCACATCGCCGCCCTGTAGTTGCGGGTCGAGCAAGCGCAGGTAGGCCGCCAGCCGATCTGTGTCCCAAGCCATCAGGTGGAATGTGTCCCCTTCCAGGTCCTGGCCGTCGATGTCCTGATACAGGCATTTCTGTTCCACCACGAACACGTCAGCGCGCAATTGCAAAATGGCGTACAGCTGCTCCTTGCCCAGATCGCTGTGATGTTTGCAGACCCAATCGATTGTCATCTTCGCGTTTTCCTTCACTCAGTGCTTGCGATACTAAGCGTCTGGAAGAGGGATGTCTGTATGGCGGAGAAATCTGTGACAAAGTCCAAAATGCCATCATTCATTTCGCGCGCAGTTGTCTTCTTTGTGTAATCTGGGATTGAAGCTGTGCAGCGATTTCGATGAGCTAAGGTTAGTACCTGGTGTGCCGGTAAGGGACCGTCGAGTTTTGGTTGAAAACACGTGGGCAACCTGCCCGCTAAGGATTTTCGAGCATGCCGCGATTGAATCGAGCGTGGGCCTTGATGGCTTGGTTGTTGCTGACCCAAAACGCGGCCGCTGAGAAGCTGCGACTGGTCGCCGACACCTGGCCACCCTTTACCGACGCTACGCTGGTCAACGGCGGACTGGCCACCGATATAGTCGCCACCGCGCTGGCCCGCGCCGGCTTCGCCAGCGAGTTTGAGCAGGTGCCCTGGGCACGTGCGCTGATGGGGATTGGAGAAGGGCGCTACGACGTGCTGGTGAATGCCTGGTACGCCGAGGAACGCACCAAGCTGGGGCAGTTCTCCGCCGAATACCTGATCAATCGCGTGCGCTTCCTGAAGCGCAAGGATGCCCCCATCGAATTCGATAACCTTCAACAACTGCACATGTACCCGATTGCCGTGGTGCGCGGTTATGCCTATTCGCCGGCGTTCGAGAACGATCCGTCGCTGCAAAAAGTCCCTGTGCACAGCTTTGCCATGGCGGTGCGCATGGTCGCCGCCGACCGGGTCAAGCTGACTCTGGAGGACGAATACGTTGCGCGTTACTACCTGGCTCGCGAATCAGCCAAGGTGCGCAACGCCGTGGAATTCCTGCCCAAGCCCCTGAGCGAAAACAGCCTGCACATTCTGGTCAGCCTGAAAAACCCCCAGCATGAGCAGATTGTTGCCGGGTTCGATCGCGCAATTGCCGGGATGAAGGCCGATGGCAGTTATGCGCGGTTGTTGAAGCAGCATGGGATGTAGGCATTAGCTTCAAGCTGCAAGCTGCAAGCTGCAAGTTTCGAGCTTCAAGTCATGGGGTTTCGCTGGTGTCTTTGATCAGGTGTGCTGCCAACGTGCGTAGCGGCCCCAGTTGTCGGCAGATCAGCGCCAGTTGGGTTTGTACCAGCCGCTGGCCTTCGTCGATCTCATCCGGCATCTGTTCCAGTTCGTTGGCCATGGCTTCTTCTTCATCGCTCTGAATCGCGATGGGCATTTTGCTGGTCAGTCCTTGTGCGATTTCATCGATGCTGCTCGCCAGTTTCACTCCTGCACCTTCGATCAGGTGCTCACGCACTTCCGCTGGCAATTGGGTTTCCCGGTGGGCGCCCAGCCCTGAGAGATAGCTGAGCAAGGTGTGCGACAACACCAGAAAGCGGAATCCTATATCGGCCTCCTTACGGAAATGCCCAGGCTCCATCAGCATGTTGGCCAGCGTCGTCGACAGCGCCGCATCGGCGTTGTGGGCGTTGCGTCGGGCCAGGCGATAGGCGAGGTCGTCGCTTTTGCCGGCGGCGTATTGCTGCATGATCTGGCGCAGGTAGATGCTGTTGCAGGTCAGCGTGTTGGCCAGCACCTTGTTCAGGCGTCGGCCCTGCCAGTCTGGCAGGAACAGGAACACCGCGAGGCCGGCGATCAGGCTGCCCAGCAGGGTATCGAACAGGCGAGGCAGGAAAAGTCCGTAGCCGTCGCCCACCTGATTGAAGCAGAACAGCACCATCAGGGTGATAGCGGCGGTGGCGAGGGTGTAATGGGTGGTGCGGCTGATAAAGAACACCACCCCGGCAACGATGGCGATGCACGACTGCACCAGCGGATTGGGGAACAGGTCGAACAGCGCCCAGGCCACGGTCAGGCCGATGGCGGTGCCGATGATCCGCTGCCCGAGCTTGCGTCGCGTGGCACCGTAGTTCGGCTGGCAGACGAAGAGGGTGGTGAGGATGATCCAGTAACCCTGGGAAGGGTGTATCAAGTGCACCATGCCGTAGCCGATGCTCAAGGCCAGGGGCAACCGCAGGGCGTGGCGAAACAGCAGCGACGTGGGTGTCAATTGCGTGCGCAGGCGAACCCACACGTCCTTGAGGTTACGCGGCGAACGGTCGAGCAGGCTGCTGTCGCTGGCGTCGGCGAGGGCGTCGGGGTTGCTGGCGTCGCTGAGCAGGCGATCCATGGTGCCAAGGTTGGCGGCCAGCGCGCGCAAGGATCGCAGCAATCCACGCCAGGCCGGGTTGCTCTGGATGCGCAGGTGTTCGAGTGAAGCGTGCAGGTCGCCCAAGGCCTCGGCGAAACTGGCGTCGTAGATGAACGGCTGGCGCATCTGGATCGACTCGGCCAAGGCGCGGCAGGCCTTGCCTTGCTGGCGCAGCAGGCGCTGGCAGCGGAACAGCACGTCGCTGTGGAAAAATGCTTCGGCCAGGGCGTTATACGGATAGTGCGAGGAACTGGCGCGTTCGTGAATGTCCTGGGCGAGGAAATAGAGTTTCAGGTAACGGCTGACTTTCGAGCCTGGCCGGCCGTTGCCGACCCGGTGCAGGATGATTTCCTTGGCGGCGTTCAGCGCGGCGACCACCCGGCCATTTTGCTGGGCGAGTTCCAGCCGGCGCGCTTCCACGTCCATCCCTCGGACCGGTTCGAGCAGCGACGATTTGAGCTTGAGGTAAAAGCCCAGCTCCCGGAACAGACGCGCCAGGCTTTGCTGTACGGGCTGGTTGGAAAACAGCGCCTGCCACAACACCGAGAGCAGGCCATACCACGCCGCCCCCGCGACCAGCAGCATCGGTTCATGCCAGAAATCGGTGACCGCACCACCGCGCTGGTCCACGCCGATCATGGTGTAGACCGACAGAATCAACGTGCCGGAAGCGATCGCTCCGTAACGCTCGCCCAGCGCGCCCAGCATGGTCAGGCCGAAACCGGCGAGGGCCAGGGCAACGACAAAAATGATCGGGTAGGGGAACAGCAATTCGACCGACAGCGCGGCGATGGTGAAACACACCAGCGTCACCGCCAGCGAGTTGAGGCGGCCTTGCCAGCTATCATCGGTCTCGGCCAGGGCGCAGGCGATGATGCCGAGGAACAACGGAATCAGCAGGCCCATTTCATCCTGATACCAGCACAGCGCCATGCTGCCGGTCAGGGCGATGAATACCCGCACGCTGTAGCTGAATTTATCCAGCGCCCAGATACGACGCAGAGACTGACGAAGAGGGGTCGATGACATGAAGTGCGAAGGCCTTCCGAGGCAATGCCGCTAAATTGAGCCACTAATGACGTCGGCGCAATGGCGCCGATCACATGTGACAGCAAAATCTGTTCCTTATCCCTGCATCGCGTCACCCCCCCACTGTAGGAGCGAGCATGTCGAGGCGTCGAACCGTCGCGATGGTCGTCAACGATAACGCTGGCTGTCTGACGCCCAGCGGTGTTCTTTTTTCCATCGCGAGCATGCTCGCTCCTACAGGGGGGATGCGCTCAATCAGACGTACTGCGCAGCCGCATAGCCCGAGGCCCAGGCCCACTGGAAGTTGAAGCCACCCAGGTGCCCGGTGACATCCAGGACCTCGCCGATGAAATACAGGCCTGGGCTTTTAAGCGACTCCATGGTCTTGGACGACACCTCGTTGGTGTTCACGCCGCCCAGGGTCACCTCGGCCGTGCGATAGCCTTCGGTGCCCGCCGGCACGACTTTCCAGCTCGCCAGTTTCTGCGCAATGTCGGCCATTTCGGCGTGGGTGTACTGCTTCATCGGCTTGGATGCGAACCAGTTGTCCGCCAGCAGATTGGCCATCTTCTTGGTGAAAATCTCACCGAGCAGGGTCTTCAGCTCGCTGTTCGGGCGTTCGGCTTGCTGTTGTTGCAGCCAGCCCGGCACGTCGTGGTCAGGCAACAGATTGATTTCAACCGTGTCGCCTGGCTGCCAGAACGAGGAAATCTGCAGAATCGCCGGACCGCTGAGGCCGCGATGGGTGAACAGTATGTTTTCGCGAAAGCTCTGATCGTTGCAGCTCACCAGGCAATCCACCGAGGTCCCGGACAGCTCGCTGCACAACGCCTTGAGCTGGTCGGTGATGGTGAACGGCACCAGGCCGGCGCGGGTGGGGAGCAATTCGTGACCGAATTGTTTGGCCACCTGATAACCGAAACCCGTGGCGCCCAGGGTCGGAATCGACAGGCCGCCGGTGGCGATCACCAGTGATTGGCACGTCACCTGGCCGAGGGTGGTGTCCAGCAGGTAGCCGCGCTCCAGCTTCTCGATGCTCTGGATCGAAGTATCCAGGTGCAGGCTGACGCCGGCCTGGTCGCACTCGCTGAGCAGCATTTCGAGGATGTCGCTGGATTTGTTATCGCAGAACAACTGCCCGAGTTTTTTCTCGTGGTAGGGCACGCCATGCTTGGCAACCATCCCGATGAAGTCCCACTGGGTATAGCGGGCCAGGGCGGACTTGCAGAAATGTGCGTTCTGCGAGAGGAAATTGCCAGGTTCGGTGTACATGTTGGTGAAGTTGCAGCGGCCACCGCCCGACATCAGGATTTTCTTGCCGGCCTTGTTCGCATGGTCGAGCAACAGCACCTGACGCCCACGTCCGGCGGCGGTCAGTGCACACATCAACCCTGCGGCGCCTGCGCCAATGATCACGACTTCGGTAGAGCGCAAAACGGTGTCCTCTTCATTCACCACAAAACAACACGTACACACAAAACAAACTGTGGGAGCGGGCTTGCCCGCGATGAGGTCGGCACATCCCGCAAAGTAGCTGTCTGTCAGGCCGTCATCGCGGGCAAGCCCGCTCCCACAGGGAATGCGGTCAGGTCTTAAAGGATCCGCACCCGCAACGAACGGCCCTTGATCTTGCCGTCATTCAGGCGCTGCAAGGCCTGTTTGGCGACGCCGCGTTCCACCGCGACGTAGGCCTGGAAATCGAAGATCGCGATTTTGCCGACCTGTGCGCCGGGAATGCCGGCGTCACCGGTCAGTGCACCCAGGATGTCGCCCGGACGCACCTTGTCCTTGCGCCCGGCGGCGATGCACAAGGTGCTCATCTGTGGCAGCAGGGGGCCGCCGCCCTTGGCGGTCAGGTTGTCCACCTGGTCCCAGGTCAATGGCGACTTCTGCAGTGCTTCGATGGCCTGCGCGCGCTGTGCTTCGGCAGGTGCCACCAGACTGATAGCCAGCCCCTTCTCACCGGCACGGCCGGTACGGCCCACGCGGTGGATGTGGATTTCCGAATCGCGGGCCAGCTCGACGTTGATCACCATGTCCAACGAATCGATGTCCAGGCCGCGGGCAGCGACGTCAGTGGCCACCAGCACCGAGGTGCTTCGGTTGGCGAACATTGCCAGCACCTGGTCGCGGTCACGTTGTTCCAGGTCGCCATGCAGGCCGACCGCGGAGATGCCCTTGGCGGTCAGGTGGTCGACGGTTTCCTGTACCTGCTGCTTGGTGAAGCAGAACGCTACGCAGGATGCCGGGCGGAAGTAGCCAAGCACCTTGGTCACCGCGCTCATGCGCTCTTCTGGAGAAATCTCGTAGAAGCGCTGCTCGATCTGCGAGTCGTCATGGAACGCCTCGGCCTTGACCTGCTGCGGGTTGCGCATGAACTTCGCTGCCAGTTGCTTGATGCCGACCGGGTAGGTGGCGGAGAACAACAGGGTCTGGCGACGCTCCGGGGCTTGCATGATGATTTCTTCGATGGAGTCGTAGAAACCCATGTCGAGCATGCGATCGGCTTCGTCGAGGATCAGCGTGTTCAGGCCATGCAGCACCAGCGAACCCTTGCGCAGGTGCTGCTGGATGCGGCCCGGCGTGCCCACGATGATGTGCGCGCCGTGCTCCAGGGAGGCAATCTGCGGACCCAGGGACACGCCGCCGCACAGGGTCAGGACCTTGATGTTGTCTTCGGCGCGGGCCAGGCGACGGATTTCCTTGGCGACCTGGTCGGCCAGCTCGCGGGTCGGGCACAGGATCAGTGCCTGGCAACCGAAGTAGCGTGGGTTGATCGGGTTGAGCAGGCCGATGCCGAAGGCAGCGGTCTTGCCGCTGCCGGTCTTGGCCTGGGCGATCAGGTCCATCCCCTTGAGGATCACCGGCAAGCTCTGCGCCTGGATCGGCGTCATCTGGGCATAACCGAGGGATTCGAGGTTAGCCAGCATGGCGGCAGACAGCGGCAGAGTATTAAATTCGGTGGCAATGGTGGTCACGGGACGGGCCTGCAAAACAAAATGTCGCGCAGTGTACCAGTCCCGCCCACACTACCTGCAAATTCTGGACGAATAGCCTTTGGCCGCCATGCTCGCTCAGTGGTCGATATCGTGCTCGCGATTGACCACCCGGCGCCCGTCGTTGGGCGATAGCTGGGAAAAGATCGTCGCCGCGAGCATTGCCATGATGCCAACCGTGACGAATGTCAGTTGGAATGCGCCCAGCACCGTGTCCACACCGTCATTGCCGACTTGCGCTGTAAACCCGCCCAGCAATGCGCCCGCGCAGGCCACGCCCAGGCTCAGGGACAATTGCGCAACCACCGACAGCAGGCTGTTGCCGCTGCTGGCGCTGGCATCATCGAGGTCGATCAGGGTCACGGTGTTCATTGCAGTGAACTGCAACGAGTTGATCGCCCCCAACACCGCAAGCATGCCCAGCAGCAGCCAGTAGGGCGTCTGCTCGCTGACCAGGCCCATGCTCGCCAGCATCAGGCCCAGCGCCAGGGTGTTGCCGGTCAGAACGATGCGATAGCCCAGGCGCTCGATCATCGGCCGTGCGACCGACTTGGCGACCATCGCTGCGGCAGCCAGCGGCAGCATGCTCATCCCGGCCTGGGACGGCGAGTACCCGAGCGCCACTTGCAGCAGCAACGGCACCAGGAACGGTAGGGCCCCGCTGCCCAGGCGGGCAAACAGATTGCCGAGAATGCCGACGGCGAACGTTCGGGTCTTGAACAGCGACGGCGAGAACAAAGGATTATCAATGTGCCCGGCTCGCAGCCAGTAAGCCGCCAGGCACGCCATGCCGCCAAACAGCAGCAACATCACTCGCAAGTGCGGCAGGTGCAGCTCGCCCAAACCTTCCATGGCGATGGTGATCAGAATCATCGCCGCACCGAACAGCAGAAAACCGAGGCCGTCGAAGCGGGTACGTTCACTGCCGCGCAGGTCGGGGATGAATTTCCACACGGCGTAGCAACCGATGGCGCCGACCGGCAGGTTGATGAGGAAGATCCAGTGCCAGGTCAAGTACTCGACCATCCAGCCACCCATGGTCGGGCCGATCAAGGGACCGAGCAGGCCCGGGATGGTGATGAAGCCCATGATCCGCACCAGTTCCGAGCGCGGGTAAGCGCGCAGTACCACCAGCCGCCCAACCGGCAGCATCAGTGCGCCTCCCAGGCCCTGGATCACCCGGGCGCCAATCAGCATGCTCAGACTGCTCGACAGGGCGCAGAGCAGTGAGCCGATGCTGAACAGCAGGATGGCGCCAAAGAAGATTTTCTTGGTGCCAAAGCGGTCGGCAATCCAGCCCGAAGCGGGGATCAGCAAGGCGACCGTGAGCATGTAGGCGATGATCACGCCCTGCATGCGCAAGGGGTCTTCCGCCAGGTCGCGGGCCATGGCCGGCAGGGCGGTGTTGAGAATGGTCCCGTCCAGGGACTGCATGAAGAATGCAATCGCCACCACCCACGGCAACCAGCGGGCAGTGACAGCATCGAGAGCGGGGCGGTTGGGCATGGGGCCTCTTTTGAATGGTCGGGTAACCAGAAACTGTGGGAGCGGGCAAGCCCGCTCCCACAGTTTCTGTGTTTACAAGGTCAAGGTCAGTTTGCTCACCAACGCCCCCGGCAACAACGCCGAATCCGTTGCCCGCTGACTATAGGTGCTCGCTGACAGCAGTAGTTCCCGCTCCTGGGTCAGCGCTTCCAGTTGTGAGCCGAGCAGACTGAAGGCGCTGTCATCGAAACGCATGGTGCTGACGGGCGCCTGGATCTTGCCATTCTCCACCCAGAATGTCGCAAAGCGGGTCATGCCGGTCATGCGGGCACCCGGTTGATCCGAGTAGTTGAGGTACCACAGGTTGCTGATGTACAGGCCCGTGCCCAGTTGTTTGAGAACGTCTGCGTCAGGCAGCGTTCCGGCGGCCATGTTCAAGGCACTCGGTGCTTCGTAGCCGCTGGCGCCGTTGGCTGTCAGGCCGTATTCGGCGGCGCTGCGTGAACTCACCAGTTGCGCGTCGGCCCGACCTTGGGTGATCAGTTTCAGATCGCTGCGCGGATAACCTTCGCCAGAGAATGCCGGGCTCAACGAACCGCTGACCCGCTCATCGATGGACACCAGCGGGCTGAACGACTGGTCGCCGGCATAGAGTTTCTGCAACGGGCTGCTTTTGCTGGCGATCGACTGCGCCGAGAAACCACCCCAGCTCAACAAACCCATGATTTCTTCCAGCGCGGCGGGCGCCAGGTAGGCGCGGTATTGTCCGGGTGCCAGGGTGCGCAGGGGCCGACCCAGCAGTTCGAGTTGCTCGCGCGCCTGGGAGAAACGTCGGGTGAAGCTGTCAGCGCTCCAGTCGTGCCCGGCATAGCTGGCTTTCACTGCCTGGCCATTTTCATGGAACAGGCTGAAGTCGAAGTTGAAGCTGTTCGCCTGATGCCAGCCGAACGCGCCCGCCGAACTGGCGAAGCCCCGGCTGATCGGGCCTGCCGCATAGAAACCCACCAGATCCAGGCCTACGGCGGCTCGGGTAATCAGGCCAACGACGTGTTCGGTGTCCGGTAGCGGATGCGCCTGCACGTTGTTGCTTTGCCAGCCGTTGTGATTGAGCAGCAAATAAGGGTCCTGCGGTAGCAACGGCAGGGTCTCGCGCAGTTGTTGAAGGCCCTCGGCCAAGCGCTGCTGATCCACCTGCGCCTCACCTGTCAGCGTGATATCGAGGTCGGCATGCCGGCCTTCGCTGATCAGCTTCAATCCGATGCTCGCCTGCTGCACCTGGCCGGCCTGGCGCACTTTTCCATGGTTGAAACGCACGAAGGCTGACGATTCGGCACCATAGCTGAGGGTGAATTGTTCAGGCTCACGAATCGCTTCGCGCAGGCCTTTGACCAGCGCCTTGAACGACTCGGCCTGACTGTTGGCTGGATTGGATAGCGGCATCAGGCTTCTCCCCCGAATACATCAATATGGCTGAACACACAGGCCGGCGACGCGTGGCCGACGCGGATGACCTGGTTGGGCTCGCCCTTGCCGCAGTTCGGAGTGCCCAATACCTGGAAGGTGTCTGCATCGCCGACGGCGCTCAGACTCTTCCAGAACTGCGCGGAAACGCCCCGGTAATTCGGGTTTTTCACCACACCCTTGAGTTCGCCATTCTCGATCAATTGACCCCACTCGCAGCCGAACTGGAATTTGTTGCGCGCATCGTCAATTGACCACGAGCGATTGGTGGACATCAGGATGCCGTGCTCGATGTTGCCGATCAGTTGCGCCAGCGGCTGATCGCCGGGTTCGATGTTGAGGTTGGCCATGCGGTCGATGGGCGGACGGTTCCAGCTGCATGCGCGGCTGTTGGCGACGCCGTCCATGCCGGCGCGAAATTGCGACAGCGCTCCGCCCAGTGGTCGCAGGAGCAATCCTTGCTTGATCAAAAACTGCTTGGTCGCAGCAACGCCGTCGTCGTCATGACCGTAGCTGGCCAATTGCTCGGGAATGTCGGGGTCGAAGGTCACGTTGAGCAGCTTCGAGCCGTACTGCAGATGGCCGAAGTCCTGCGCCTTGACGAAGCTGGTGCCGGCGTAATTGCGCTCGTCGCCGAGGATGCGGTCCAGCTCGAGCGGGTGGCCAATGGACTCGTGGATCTGCAGCATCATCTGATCGGGCATCAGCAACAGGTCCCGAGGGCCCTGTGGAGTGTTTGGCGCCAACAACAATTGCAACGCCTGGTCGGCGACTTTCGGGCCAGCACCGATCAAGCCGCATCGGTTGATCACGTCCGCGCCGCCCTGCTGACCGAAGTTCTCGCGCCCCAGGCTGCGGGTCTGGCTGTCATTGCCGTCGTAGGCGGTGACGTCCAGGCCCGGGTAGACGAAACGTTGGGCCTGGCGCAGTTCGGCGCCCGCGCTGCTCAAGTAGATCTGCTCGACGTGGGTGATGCCGATGCTCACCTGCCAGTTCACCAGTCGCTCGTCCTTGGGCACTGCGGCGGATTCGGCGTCCAGCAACTCGTAGCATTCGCTCAAGGAAGGGAAGGGCTGGTCGAGGTTTGGCGAAAAGTAATCGGCGCGGTCACTGGACACGCGCTGCTCGCGCAGGTCGAGCAAGGCATGGGGCTTGAGCTGGCGCGCTTGCTGTTCGGCTTTTTCCAGTGCGGCCTGCAGGCCGGTTTGCGACAAGTCGTTGGTGGCGGCGTAGGCTTCGACGCCGTTCACGCGCACGGTCAGCATCGCACCTTCGTCACGCCGCAGGCTCGGCGGTTCGGCGACGTTCTTGCGCACCGACAAGTACTGGCCGGACTCGCGTACATAACGCAATGAAAAGAAGTCAGCGCCCGTGCGCAAGGCAGCGAAGCGCTGCTTGAGCTGGGGGTGGAAATCGAACATGCCTGAACCTCCTGGCGATGGAGTGATGGTGGAGCGGCGTTGCGGGGGGAGGGTGAAACGGTCGCGTGGCGCTAGAGTAGGCCTGCCAGGGGGGAGGGATCAAGGTTGGTGCACTGCCAGAACGATCATGTTTGGTGCCTGTGAGGGCCTATTCGCGGGCAAGCCCGCACCCACAGTCTCTCGGCTGAATCACAAATTTGTGTTCCGACCGAAAACCTGTGGGAGCGGGCTTGCCCGCGATTGGGGCGACGCGGTCTTAAGCTGGCTGGCTGACTTCCCGCACCGCCTTGCCCTTCACTGGCGCATCGCCGGCCACATAGTAATCCGCCGTGCTGCGCGGTAACGGCTGGCGACCACGGATTTTGTCGGCAATTTTTTCGGCGATCATGATCGTCGGCGCGTTCAGGTTGCCCGTGGTGATGATGGGCATGATCGAGGCATCGATCACACGAAGGCCCTGCATGCCGTGTACACGGCCCTGGCCATCGACCACCGCCATGTCGTCCGTGCCCATCTTGCAGGAGCAGGACGGGTGGAACGCGGTTTCGGCGTGCTCGCGGATGAATTTATCGAGCTGCTCGTCGGTTTGCACTTCGATGCCCGGGCTGATCTCGCGACCACGATACGCGTCCAGTGCTGGCTGCTGCATGATTTCCCGAGTCAGACGGATGCCATCGCGAAATTCCTGCCAGTCCTGCTCGGTGGCCATGTAGTTGAACAGAATGCTCGGGTGCTGGCGCGGGTCCTTGGACTTGACCTGGATGCGCCCGCGACTCGGCGAACGCATCGAACCCATGTGCGCCTGGAAACCGTGTTCCTTCACGCCGTTGCTGCCGTTGTAGTTAATCGCCACCGGAAGGAAGTGGTACTGGATGTTCGGCCACTCGAATTCCGGGCGGCTGCGGATAAAACCGCCGGCTTCGAACTGGTTGCTGGCGCCGATGCCGGTGCCATTGAACAGCCACTCGGCACCGATGGCCGGCTGGTTGTACCAGAGCAGCGAAGGGTACAGCGAGACCGGTTGGGTGCAGGCATATTGCAGGTACAGTTCGAGGTGGTCCTGCAGGTTTTCACCGACACCCGGCAGATCGTGGACCACTGGGATGTCCAGGCTTTGCAGCAGTTTTGCCGGGCCAACACCGGAGCGTTGCAACAGTTGCGGCGAGGCGATTGCACCGCTGCACACCAGCACTTCCTTGCGCGCGCGGGCTTCTACGCGCTCTTCGGCAGCACCCACCAGGTAGCGCACGCCGACGGCGCGCTTGCCTTCGAAAATGATCTTGTCGGTCAAGGCGTGGGTGACGATAGTCAGGGTCGAACGCTTCTTCGCCACGTCCAGGTAACCGCGGGCAGTGGAAGCGCGGCGGCCCTTCGGTGTCACGGTGCGGTCCATGGGGCCGAAACCTTCCTGCTGGAACCCGTTGAGGTCCTCCGTACGCGGGTAGCCGGCCTGCACGCCGGCTTCAACCATGGCGTGGAACAACGGATTGTTGCCAGCTTTGGGCGTGGTCACGCTGACCGGGCCATCGCCACCGTGGTAGTCATTGGCACCGATGTCACGGCTTTCCGCCTTGCGAAAATACGGCAGGCAATCGAGGTAGGACCAGTCGTCCAGGCCAGGCAGTTTGGCCCAGCCGTCGTAGTCCATGGCGTTGCCACGGATGTAGCACATGCCATTGATCAACGAAGAGCCACCCAGGCCCTTGCCGCGACCACACTCCATGCGGCGCCCGTCCATGTGCGGCTCAGGATCGGTTTCGTACGCCCAGTTGTAGCGGCGACCTTGCAACGGGAAGGCCAGGGCGGCCGGCATTTGTGTACGGAAATCGAGGCGGTAATCCGGGCCGCCTGCTTCGAGCAGCAGCACGGTAACGCCAGCGTCTTCGGTGAGGCGGGTGGCCAGGGTGTTGCCTGCCGATCCTGCGCCAACAATGATGTAGTCATATTCTTGAGTCATGGGGGCTCCTTGAGAGCTGCGAGCTCTAAGCTTCAAGCTGCAAGAAAAAGCAGCGAGCGGCGTATCGAAGAGATGCGGCAAGCCAAACTGCTTTTACTGGCAGCTTGAAGCTTGCCGCTCGGGGCTCATCAGAACACTGATGCGTAATCGCCCAGCTCGACCTGTACCGATTTGATACGCGTGAAGTTGTTCAGCGAGCTGATGCCGTTCTCCCGGCCCACACCCGACTGCTTGTAGCCACCGACCGGCATCTTGGCGTCGGATTCGCCCCAGGCGTTGATCCAGCAGATGCCCGCTTCCAGTTGATGGATGATGCGGTGGGCGCGGTTCAGGTCCTTGGTCACCACGCCGGCGGCCAGGCCGAAGTCGGTGTCGTTGGCGCGGCGGATCACTTCTTCTTCGGTGTCGTAGGTCAGAATCGCCATCACCGGGCCGAAGATTTCTTCACGCACGATGGTCATGTCATCCGTGCAGTCGGTGAACACGGTTGGCGCCACGAACGCGCCCTTGGCGAATTCACCTTCGCTCAGACGGTGGCCACCGCAGAGCACGCGAGCACCTTCTTCCTTGCCTTTGGCGATGTAACCCAACACGCTTTCCATGTGAGCGAAGCTGACCAGCGGGCCGAAGTTGGTGTTTTCGTCTTCCGGGTTGCCGATGCGAATGCGCGCCACACGCTCGGCGATCTTGGCTTCGAACGCGGCTTTGAGGTGGCTGGGCACGAACACGCGAGTGCCGTTGGTGCAGACCTGGCCGGAGCTGTAGAAGTTGGCCATCATCGCGGTGTCT
>Ga0308165_1003147_pt1 | contig 18173 bp, 17 predicted proteins | sample PhyWR2_FD_201032 | JGI IMG/M metagenome (GOLD analysis project Ga0308165, IMG submission 201032) | Phyllosphere microbial communities from UC Gill Tract Community Farm, Albany, California, United States - DLSLW.R2 | ecosystem: Host-associated > Plants > Phyllosphere > Unclassified | place: USA...
TGTCGGCATCCGGGCGTTGCAACACCAGGATGTGGCAATGCTGGAGCAATTCGTCCCAGCGATGCCAAGTGGGCAGTCCGCAAAAAGCGTCCCAGCCCAGAAGCAGAAAAACCTGGTCCTGCACGGCGAGCTCCGCCCGCATCAGTTCCAGGGTATCAATGGTGTAGGACGGTTTGTCCCGCTGCAATTCGCGGGCGTCCACCACCAGCGGCGCCACACCGGCCACCGCGCACTCGACCATCGCCAGACGGTCTTTCGCCGACACCTGCGGGGTGTCCCGATGAGGCGGCCTGGCACTGGGTGTCAGTCGCAACTCATCGAGCGCCAGCGATTCGGCAACTTCCAGTGCACCACGCAAGTGGCCGATATGCACCGGGTCAAATGTGCCGCCCAGTACGCCGATGCGTCGCGGCGCAGCGGCCGACGGTTTGAGGTTGCTCAAGTCAGGACGACGCCTGGCCGCGCAACTGGCCGTCACCGACCACGACGTACTTCTCGCAGGTCAGGCCTTCAAGACCGACCGGGCCGCGGGCGTGCAGCTTATCAGTAGAAATGCCAATCTCCGCACCCAATCCGTATTCGAAGCCATCGGCGAAGCAGGTCGGGGTGTTGATCATCACCGACGACGAGTCGACTTCAGCCACAAAACGGCGGGTGTCACCCTGGTGTTCGCTGACAATCGAGTCAGTGTGGTGCGAGCCGTAGTGGTTGATGTGCTCAATGGCCTGGTCCAGCCCGTCGACCACGCGGATCGAGAGGATCGGAGCCAGGTATTCGGTGTGCCAGTCTTCCTCGCTGGCCACAGCCGCATCGATGATCGTCCGGGTGCGTTCGCAGCCGCGCAGCTCCACGCCTTTTTCGCGGAACTGCGCCGCCATGGCCGGCAAGAAATCCCTGGCAATGGCTTGATCCACCAGCAAGGTTTCCATCGCGCCGCAAATGCCATAGCGATAAGTCTTGGCATTGAAGGCAATGCGCTGGGCTTTCGGCAGGTCGGCGTGGGCACTGACATAGACGTGGCAGATCCCGTCCAGGTGCTTGATCACCGGAACACGGGCATCGCGACTGACGCGCTCGATCAGGCCACGGCCACCACGGGGCACGATGACGTCGACGTATTCAGGCATGCTGATCAGCGCGCCGACGGCGGCGCGGTCGGTGGTTTCGACCACTTGCACGACAGCCGCCGGCAAGTCGGCCTCGGCCAGGCCACGCTGGATGCAGGCGGCGATGGCACGATTGGAGTGGATGGCTTCGGAACCGCCACGCAGGATGGTGGCATTGCCAGATTTCAGGCAAAGGCTGGCGGCGTCGATGGTCACATTGGGCCGCGATTCGTAGATGATGCCAATCACACCCAGCGGCACGCGCATCTTGCCGACCTGGATCCCCGACGGACGGAAGCTCATGTCACGAATGGCCCCGACCGGGTCTGGCAATGCGGCGACCTGGCGCAAACCGACGATCATGCCGTCGATTCGCTCAGGGGTCAGCGCCAGCCGCTCCAGCAACGCAGGCTCAAGACCATTGGCACGCCCTGCCGCGAGATCCAGCTCATTGGCGGCCGCAAGCTCTGCACGGGCAGCGTCCAGCGCATTGGCGGCGGCCTGCAGGGCGCGGTTTTTCTGCGCGGTGCTGGCACGGCCGATGATGCGCGACGCTTCGCGGGCAGCGCGTCCCAGGCGGGTCATGTAGTCGAGAACGGACTCAGTCATGGTCGATGGCAGTCTTGGCAAAGGTCTTGGTAAAGAGAAAGCGGCAGATTATAGCTGTCGCGTCCACTGACTAACAGCGGTGACGGGCGGATGGTCAAAATCGAGGGCCATTTGCCGATGTTCAGCCGTGATTAAGCTGCAAATTGTTATCATCGCGGTTCACTCAGCCCTGGCAAACACCAAGATCATGTCCAACCTGACTGCTCGTGAGCCCGCGGCGCGCCTGCCCATCGGGCTGCCAGACTCATTCTTCGACCGGGACGCGCAGACGCTCGCCCGGGACCTGCTCGGCAAAATCATTCGCCACCGAGTGGGCGATGTGTGGCTCAGCGCCCGCATTATCGAGACCGAGGCGTATTACTTCGAGGAAAAAGGCAGTCATGCCTCCCTCGGCTATACAGAAAAGCGTAAGGCTTTGTTTCTGGATGGCGGGCACATCTATATGTACTACGCCCGCGGCGGCGACTCGCTGAACTTCAGCGCGAAGGGGCCCGGCAACGCGGTACTGATCAAATCAGCCTATCCGTGGGTCGATGAGATAAGCGGCCCGAACAGCCTGGCGCAGATGTTGTTGAACAACCCCGACGCCCAGGGTCGCCCGCGCCCGTCGCAAAAACTCTGCGCCGGTCAAACGCTGCTGTGCAAGGCGCTGGGTTTGAAGGTGCCGGTGTGGGACGCCAAACGCTTTGATCATGAGGTACTGCTGGTGGAGGATGTCGGCCCGCTGTCGGGTCATATTATCCAGACTACCCGCCTGGGCATCCCCCAAGGCCGCGACGAGCATTTGATGTACCGCTTCGTCGATGCCGCCTATGCGCCGTATTGCACGCGGAACCCGCTGCGACGGGGGCAGGTCGAAGGTCGCGATTATTTTTTGGTTTCTTGAATTGAACAACGCTCCCCTTTAGGAGCGAGCTCGCTCGCGAAGCGCAGTGCCAGTCACTGACCCAATCGCTGACACACCGCCATCGCGAGCAAGCTCGCTCCTATAGGGTGTGCCGATGCATATAAAACAATCGATGGAGTTGTCTTTATGGGCCCATGGCTCGATAGCGTGACCGGATGGCTCGCGGCAAACCCGCAGTGGCTGGCCGCGGCCGTGTTCATTGTGGCTTTTGTGGAATGCCTGGCCATTGCCGGGCTGATCGTTCCCGGCACGGTGTTGCTGTTCGCGGTCGCCGTGCTCGCCGGCAGCGGCGCACTGTCGCTGAGCGAAACCTTGCTGCTGGGGTTCGTCGCCGGGGTGTTGGGCGATGTCGTGTCCTACTTCGTCGGGCGCCACTTCCACCAGAATATCCGGCGCTTGCCTGGCCTGCGCCATCACCCGGAATGGATCGCCGGGGCCGAAACCTATTTCCAGCGTTATGGCATCGCCAGCCTCCTGGTAGGACGCTTCATCGGCCCCTTGCGCCCAATGCTGCCCATGGTCGCCGGCATGTTCGACATGCCCTTCCCGCGCTTTGCCGCCGTCAGCCTGCTGGCGGCGGCTGGCTGGAGCGTGGCCTATTTGCTGCCGGGCTGGGCCACGGGCGCGGCCATTCGCTTGCCGCTGCCGGAAGGCTTCTGGCCTGAAGCGGGGATTGTCGCCGGCAGTATCGCGGTGATGATCGGCTTGAGTGTCACCAGCAGCCTGCGTCGCCACCGCAAGGCGACAATCCTGATCAGCGGTATGAGCCTGCTGATCCTGGCGGGCCTGTTCATCGGCTATCCACACCTGACCGCCCTTGATCAGGGCGTGATGACGCTGGTGCAGGAACACCGCAGCCCTTCACTGGACGAAGTTGCCGTCACCTTCACGCTGATCGGCGAGTTTCGCAACATGCTACTGTTCAGCGCCCTGCTGACCGCTTTGCTGGTGGTCACCCGGCAATGGCGGCAGGCGATCTTTGCTGGCAGCACCCTGTTGATCACCGCATTGGGCAACACCTTCACCAAACAGTTTTTCGCCCGCGTCCGCCCGGAGGTGTTGAGTGATCCGCTGACGAGCTACAGCATGCCCAGCGGCCACGCCTCGGGTTCTTTTGCGTTGTTTCTGACACTGGCGGTGCTGGCCGGTCGCGGCCAACCGCCACGCATGCGCTTGACCTGGTTGCTGCTCGGATGCCTGCCGGCGCTGGCGATCGCCCTGTCCCGAGTCTATCTGGGGGCGCACTGGCCAACGGATGTGCTGGCGGGAGCGATGCTGGCAGCGTGCGTCTGCGCGGCGACCCTGGGATTGATTCAACGGCAAACGCCCCTCGACGCCATGCCGCCGAGGATCTGGTGGCTGGTGCTGCCAGCGATGTTGGCGTTGTTCGGGTTCTTTGCGTTGCGGCACTTGCCGCATGCAATGCTGCGATATGCCTACTGATCAGGCAAACAACTCACCCTGCAATTCGTCCAACAATGCCTGGATCGCATCCAGGCGTTGCTGCGGATCGTCCAGTTGCAGCAGGTCGATTTTGTCGACTTCGGCAAATGGCAGTAAATACGCCAATTGATTGGCCAGCGATTGCTGCCCGCTCGCCTCGGTGCCCATGTTCAGCGCTTCGACCATCGGGTGTTCGGCCAACGCCTTGAGCAAGGCGACCAGATCAGCGTCTTCATCCTGCAAGGGTTGTTCGGGATCGTCCTCCAGCCACTCGACGTCAGCGACGGTCAACTGGTCGCGCTGGACCTCGGTGCGTAATACATGGAAACGCCGTCCCCCCTGCACGCGAATGCCCAGCAGGCCGTTGTCCTGCTGCTTGAAATCGGTGATCAGCGCTTCACAACCGACCAGCGCATAGCCCGACGGGGCGATTCCGACTTCTTCGCCGTCGAGGATGCACACCACCCCGAACCCGCCGCCCTGTTTCATGCAGCGGCTGATCATGTCCAGATAACGCGCCTCGAAAATCTGCAAGTCGAGGATGCAACCTGGAAACAGCACCGTGTTCAGCGGAAAAAGCGGCAGGCTCATAGACATTTCCTTACACCACCATCGACACTGCCAGTGGCAGCAGAACCGCCGTGGCCACACCCATCAGACTCATCGCCAGTGCCGCGAAGGCACCGCACTCTTCGTTTTCCTGCATGGCCACTGCCGTGCCTACCGCATGGGCGGTCATGCCCAGCGCCATGCCGCGTGCTTCCGGGCTGTGGACACCGAGCCGGGTCAACAGACTCGGTCCGAAGATGGCGCCGATCACGCCGGTGATCAACACGAACACGGCTGCCAGCGCCGCGACCCCGCCGATCTGTTCCGCCACCAGCATGGCAATCGGCGACGTCACCGACTTGGGTGCCATGGTCATGAGGATCATGTGCTCGGCGCCGAACCACCAGCCCAACAGCACACCCATGCTGGTGGCGACCACTCCGCCTATCACCAGCGTAGTAAATATCGGCCAGAACAACTGACGAATCCGTCGCAGGTTGAGGTAGAGCGGCACGGCCAGCGCCACAGTGGCGGGGCCGAGCAAAATACTGAGGATCTCGGTGCTCTTGCGATATTCGGCGTAGGTCAGGCCGCAGCCCACCAGCACACCGATGACCAGCAGCATCGAGACCAGCACCGGCTGCAGGAAGATCCAGCGAGTTTTCTCGAATGCCGCCAGCACCAATTGGTAGGCGCCCAGGGTGATGCCGATGCCGAACAGTGGATGATGGATCACCGACGCCCACGCGCCTTGCCAGTCAAGAATCATTGCACGTCCTCGCGGTGCGCATGACGCTTGACCATGCGTTGCATCAGCACACCGGCGAACGCCATGGACAACAGTAGCGACAACACCAGCGCGCCGACAATCGCCCAGAAATCTGCGGCAATGTCACTGGCATAAACCATTACACCCACGGCGGGCGGCACCAGCAGCAACGGCAGGTAACGCAACAGGCTGCTGGCGGCCTGGCTCAGCGGCTCGCCCACCTGTCCCCGTACGATCAGGAACATCAGCAAGAGCAGCAGGCCGATGATCGGCCCCGGCAACACCGGCACACACAAATGATTGATGGCTGTGCCCAACAATTGGAACAACACAAGCCACGTCAGGCCGCGTAACAACATCCGTCTTCTCCCCGCAAATTCGTGCCCGGCATTATAAGCATGCCAGCGCTATGGACCGGCATTCGCCAAAAGCATGGTCGGTTGACCGCAGCATTGGCTCATGGTGATCTACAGTGGTATTCCGGGAGGTCAAATCTCCCCCCCGACAAAACTATAAAACCGATGAATACAAGGAGAGTCTCAATGCCCTACGTTCCCGTTGCAGAGCTTAAAGACTATGTCGGCAAGGAACTTGGACGTTCCGAATGGCTCACTATCGACCAGGAGCGCATCAACCTGTTCGCGGAAGCCACTGGAGACTATCAGTTCATCCACGTCGATCCGGTCAAGGCCGCGCAAACGCCCTTTGGCAGCACCATCGCCCACGGTTTCCTGTCGCTGTCGCTGATTCCCAAATTGATGGAAGACATCCTCGTCCTGCCGCAAGGCCTGAAGATGGTGGTCAATTATGGCCTGGACAGCGTGCGCTTCATCCAGCCGGTCAAGGTCGACTCAAAAGTGCGGCTCAAGGTTGACCTGACCGAGGTCACCGAGAAAAAACCCGGCCAATGGCTGCTCAAGGCCACCGCCACCCTGGAGATCGAAGGTTCGGAAAAACCGGCCTACATCGCCGAGCCGCTGTCCCTGTGCTTCGTGTAAAACCTGCGAGATGCGAAGCAGCACATGCTGTTTCGCGACCTCTCTCTATATATGAGACATAGAGCTGCGGCATACTCGGTCGCCTAATTGCCCGGATCCCGCTATGCGCTCACTTGCACTGCTTACCCTGACCCTGATGCTCACCGCTTGCGGCAACGGCGAATCGCTGATGCCTCCCGACGCCCGCCTGCCGGACGGCGGACGCTATCGCGGTGACCTGGTCGACGGGTTGCTGCAAGGCCAGGGGCGTGTCGATTACCCGAACGGCAGCTGGTACGCCGGCAGCTTCGACAAAGGCCAATGGCATGGCCAGGGCGAATGGCACGGCAGCAACGGCGAAGTCTACCGAGGCAATTTCAACCAGGGGTTGTTCGATGGCCAAGGCACGCTGACCACCAGCGCCAGCAGCTACACCGGCGGTTTCAAGGCAGGTCGGCGCGACGGCGAAGGCCACCTCAAAGAAAACGGCATGACGTACCGCGGGGAATTCAAGGCCGATCAATATTCCGGATTGGGGCGCCTCGAACTCGATGACGGCAGTTCCTACCAGGGTCAGTTCGCCCATGGCAAACCCAACGGCGAAGGCCAGCGCGGCGACGGCAGTGGCAATCAGTTCACCGGCCACTTCAAGGATGGCCAACTGGAAGGCAACGGGACCTTCAACAGCGCGGATGGCGACATCTACGTTGGCGGGTTCAAGAACAACCAGTTACACGGCAAAGGCCGCTACGAGAACGCCGACGGCGATGTCTGGCTTGGCCAGTTCAAAGAAGGCGCGCTCAACGGCAAAGGCGAACTCATCGGCGCCGATGGCAGCCACTACATCGGTCAGTTCAGTGACTGGCGCTTCAGCGGCCAGGGTCGACTGAACCTGTCTGATGGCAGCTTCTACATCGGCCAGTTCGAGGGTGACAGCTACAACGGTCGCGGAACGCTGGTATTGACCGACGGCACCGTACAAAGCGGCACGTGGGCCAACGGCCAACGGGTACGCGATGCCGATGGCAAATTGCTGCCCGACAGCCTCGAACTTGGCCTGCTGGCCCAGGGTCGCCTGCTGGAGAATGCGCTGGCCAATGTGCCCGCCTCCACCTCTGCGGTTGAGTTGTATACGCTGACGCTCGGCGGCGACGGCAAGCAGAGCGTGTTCCTGCGCGAATCCGATTATGTCAGCAACATGCTCGCCAGCCGTTTTGGCGCGTTTGGCCAGATCCGCCTGGTCAATCATCGCGACCATCTTGTCGACCGACCGATGGCGACCCGGGAGAACCTGCGCCGCGCCGCCCTGACGCTGGCCGAACGCAGCGGGCCCGAAGACGTGATCTTCATCTACCTGACCAGCCACGGCACCAGCGAGCACGAACTGGTGCTCGATCAGCCGCGCATGGAGCTGGCCGACCTGCCGGCCGACGAACTTGCCGCCGTGCTCGCCCCGCTGAAAAGCCGCGACAAGGTCATTGTCATTTCGTCCTGTTACTCCGGCGGATTCATCCCTGCCCTCAAGGACGAACGCACCCTGATCATGACCGCTTCGCGGGCTGATCGCGTGTCCTTCGGCTGCTCGGAAGAAGCCAACTTCACGTATTTCGGCGATGCGCTTTTCGCCCAGGCCCTGAACCAGACCGACGACCTGGAACAGGCTTTCAAGCTGGCCAAGGCCACCGTGGCCGAACGAGAACTGGCGGACGGCTTCGAAGCGTCCGAACCTCAGATCTGGGCGCCCAAGACCGTACTCTCGCACTGGCAACTGCTGCGCAAACAGCAGGCACGAAAAGCACTACAAAGTGTCTCTATCAGCAGCGAGGATGCAAAGAGCAACTAAGCTGAACAGTATCAAGGGAGACACACTATGTACTTGACGCCTCAGCATGTATTGCTTGCCGGAGCTACCGGGCTGACCGGTGAGCACTTGCTTGATCGCCTGCTCAACGAGCCGACCATCACGCGCGTTTTGGCCCCTTCGCGCCGCCCACTGGCCGAGCACCCCCACCTGGAAAACCCGGTCGGTGACCCGGCGGTATTCCTGCCGCAGCTCAACGGCCGCGTCGACATCGCCTACTGCTGCCTGGGCACCACGATCAAGCAGGCGGGCTCCGAACAGGCGTTCCGCGCGGTCGATCTGGACATGGTGGTGGCCTTTGCCAAACGGGCGCGGGAAATGGGCGCACGCCATTTGATCGTGATCAGCGCCATCGGGGCCGATCCCAATTCATCTGTTTTCTACAACCGGGTCAAAGGAGAAATGGAACAGGCATTGCGCGCCCAGGACTGGCCGCAACTGACCATCTGCCGACCTTCCCTGTTGTTGGGAGAACGTATAGAGCCACGTCTGGCCGAGCAGCTCGCCGGTCCCTTGTCACGTTTGATTCCTGGCAAATACCGCGGCATCGAGGCATGCCAACTGGCTCGCGCGATGTGGCGGCTGGCGCTGGAAGAGCAGGATGGGGTGCGGGTGATCGAGTCGGATGAGTTGCGCAAGCTGGGCAAGTGATCTGCAGAGCCTGTGAAATCCAATCGCGGGCAAGTCGTGAACGCTGCAAGGCCCTGTAGGAGCGGGCTTGCCCGCGATGGACGCGACACCGATCCAACGCCAGACGCTACAACCCACCTGTCGCCTGAAAACTCACGCCGATCACCGCCAACACCGACAACGGCAACAACAGCGTATCGAGCAGAGCACTGGCCGGCAGATCGACGCCTGGATAGCTGGGCGCCTCGGCGCCAAAACGGTCCATCGCGCAACAACCACCGTTCAACGCATACACATCCAGGCGCGTCCCGGCATAGACGACAGGCGCGCCCGGCTTGGCGGCGTCCAGCGTACGCGCCGTGGCGCAGCCCGTCAGTTGCAGCGCAAGCAAAATGGCCAGCAGCTTATTCATCGCTGCTCAGATGGTGCTCACCCCAGCGCGGCAGCATGTCCTGCGGAATGTTCAGCAGGTTGAGAATGCGCGCCACCACGAAGTCGATCAGGTCGTCGATGGTTTGCGGCTGATGATAGAACCCAGGCGAGGCCGGCAGGATCGTCACGCCCATATTTGACAACTTGAGCATGTGCTCCAGGTGAATGCTCGAATACGGCGCTTCACGGGGCACCAGGATCAACTGGCGACGCTCCTTCAGGGTGACGTCGGCAGCACGCTCGATCAGGTTGTTGCAGGCGCCGGTGGCAATCGCCGACAGGGTTCCGGTCGAACACGGCACCACCACCATTGCCGCCGGGCTACCGGAGCCGGAAGCTACCGGCGACATCCAATCTTCCTTCCCGTACACACGGATCTGCCCGTCGGCGGCGCCGGTGTATTCGTTGAGAAAAGCCTGCATCATCTGGGGCTTGGGCGGCAATGTAACGTCGGTCTCGGTGGCCATCACCAGTTGCGCTGCCTTGGAGATCAGGAAATGCACCTCGCGGTCTTCGCGGATCAGGCAGTCCAGCAGGCGCAAACCGTACTGGGCGCCTGAGGCACCGGTCATCGCCAGCGTGATGCGCTCAGGGCCGTTGTTCATTGCAGCGCCTCGGCGAGCTTGCCGTGCAGGCCGCCGAAGCCGCCGTTGCTCATGATCACTACATGCGTGCCCGGCTGAGCCTGGCTCTTCACCCGAGCGATGATGCCTTCCAGCGAATCGCTGACAATCGAAGGGACCGTGCACAAGGCTGCCGTTGCACCCAGATCCCAACCAAGGTTGGCGGGCGCATACCAGATCACTTGATCGGCATCGACCACGCTTTCGGGCAAGCCGTCACGGTGGGCACCGAGTTTCATGGAGTTGGAACGCGGCTCGATGATGGCGATCAACGGTGCATCGCCAATGCGCTTGCGCAGGCCGTCGAGGGTCGTGGCGATGGCCGTCGGATGGTGAGCAAAGTCATCGTAGATAGTGATGCCGTGCACCTCGGCGACTTTTTCCATGCGCCGCTTCACGCTCTTGAATGCGCTCAAGGCTGCAATACCCATGGCCGGCACCACGCCAACATGACGCGCAGCAGCCAGGGTGGCCAAGGCATTGGCGACGTTGTGCTGACCCGTCAGATCCCACTCGACTGCGCCCTGAACCACGCCATCGAACATCACTTCGAAAGCCGATCCGTCTTCGCTGAGCAGCTTGACCTGCCACTGGCCACCGGCGCCGGTGGTCTGGACCGGGGTCCAACAGCCCATTTCGATGACTCGTTGCAAGGCAGGCTCGGTGGTCGGATGAATCACCAGGCCTTCGCTCGGGATAGTGCGCACCAAGTGATGGAACTGCCGCTCGATGGCCGGAAGATCGGGGAAGATGTCGGCGTGATCGAACTCAAGATTGTTCAGGATCGCTGTGCGCGGGCGGTAGTGGACAAACTTTGAGCGCTTGTCGAAAAACGCACTGTCGTACTCATCGGCTTCGATCACGAAAAACGGAGTGCCGCCCAGTCGCGCCGACACAGAGAAGTTTTGCGGCACGCCGCCAATCAGGAAGCCCGGGCTCATGCCGGCGTGTTCCAGCACCCAGGCAAGCATGCTGCTGGTCGTGGTTTTGCCGTGCGTGCCCGCAACGGCCAACACCCAGCGGCCTTGCAGCACGTGGTCCGCCAGCCATTGCGGGCCGGAGACGTAAGGCAGGCCTTTGTTGAGTACGTATTCGACCGCCGGATTGCCGCGGGACATGGCGTTGCCGATCACCACCAGGTCGGGAGCCGGGTCGAGCTGCGCCGGATCGTAGCCTTGGGTCAATTCAATGCCCTGGGCCTCCAGTTGAGTGCTCATCGGTGGATAGACGTTGGCATCGGAGCCGGTCACGTGATGGCCCAGCTCTTTGGCCAGGACCGCCATCGAACCCATGAAAGTGCCACAGATACCCAGAATATGAATGTGCATAGTCGACCTCGTAAAACATGGCCGCAGGTTAGCGTAGGGAGGGGAAAATCGCACCTTTGTTTCGATTGCGACGCACCGCCTCCCTGTAGGAGCGAGCTTGCTCGCGATGGCGTCCTCGAAATCGCCATCGCGAGCAAGCTCGCTCCTACAGGGGCTCAGCGGGAAATACCGTGCTTGCGCAGTTTGCGGTAGAGGGTATTGCGGCTGATGCCCAACTGTTGCGCGGTATGGCTCATGTGCCAGCGTTGCAGCTCCAGCGCAGCGAGCAACGCCAGCCGCTCGGCGTCCTCCAGCGGCTGCCCTGACGGATCCTGCACCGGCACTGCTGCGGCCGGCCTCGCCTGACGGATCATCGCCGGTAAATCCTCAAGGCCGATGCGCCCGCCGTCACACAGCGCTGCCAGGGTGCGCAACACATTGCGCATCTGCCGCACGTTGCCGGGCCAGGCGAACCCAAGCAGCGTCTGCCGAGCGGGCTCATCGATCAGCACCGTCTCGCCGCCCGCTTCCTGCGCCAGCAAGTAGTCGAGCAATTGCGCGCGATCACTGCGTTCACGCAAGGCCGGCAGACCGATTTCCAGCCCATTGAGCCGGTAATAAAGATCCTCGCGAAAGCTACCGTCCTGCACCCGCGCCAACAGATCCCGGTGGGTCGCGCTGATGATGCGCACGTTGACCGACTCCGCCGCGCCGCCAATCGGCACCACTTGCCGGTCCTCGAGCACCCGCAGCAAGCGGGTCTGCAACGCCAGCGGCATGTCACCGATCTCATCAAGGAACAGTGTGCCGCCATCGGCCTGCTGCAACTTGCCGCGCATGCCTTCCTTGCGTGCACCGGTAAAGCTACCGCCGCGATAGCCGAACAGCTCGCTTTCGATCAGGCTCTCGGGAATGGCCGCGCAATTGAGCGCGACGAAGGGCTTGTCGCTGCGTTGGCTGGCCTGGTGCACGGCCTTGGCGAACGCCTCTTTGCCGGAACCGGTCTCGCCGTTGATGAGCAGGGGCACGTCCCGCACGAACACACGCAGCGCCTTGCGAAAATCCGCCTGCAACCGTTCATCGCCCAGGCAAATACCCGCAGCGTCCGACGGTTCGGCAACCGCAGGAACCGGCGCCACAGGCACTGCATGACTACGCGGCTGACCCCGCAACAGCGCAAACAGGCTACGACCATCACGGGTGCGCAGTGGCCAACTGGCGCTGGCATTCACACTCGCGCGGCCCAGCAACTCGTCCAAGGCGCAATCGAAAAACGCCTCCACCGGCTGCCCCAGCATAGAGCCGCGACCATGCCCCAGCAGGTTGAGCGCACTCTGATTGACGGCGCAGACCCGGCCTTCGCCGTCGAACGCCAACAGCCCTTCGCTGAACAGGCCGACGGATTCCGCCTGCAGGTGAAAACGCAACAGCCATTGATTGTCGAAGTAGCGCAGGAAATAACAGCTCTCGATCATCTTCGCTGACAGATTGACCAGGGCCATGGTATGAAACTGACTTTGCCGCGACACATCGTGCCGCGCCGAGGACACATCGAGCACCGCCAACAGCTCGCCATGAGGATCGAACACGGGGCTCGCCGAGCAGGTCAGGCCGGTATGACGGCCACGAAAGTGTTCGTCCTGGTGAATGGTCAGGGCCTGGCGTTCCACCAGGCAGGTGCCGATGCCGTTGGTGCCTTCGCAGGCTTCGCTCCAGTCGGCCCCGAGCCAGAGGCCGGCGCGCTCGAAAATCCTGCGTTCGGTGGGCGCGGTGACACAGTTAAGGATCACCCCGCGAGCATCGGTGAGCAATACCGCATGGCCGGCACCGGAGAGTTGCTGATGCAGGCTGCTCATTTCATTACCGGCGATGTGCAGGACTTGCTGCAGACGCTCACGGCTTTCCAGCAGGCGACCATGTTCGAGCACGGTAGGCGCCATGGTCAGGCTCGGATCGAGATGATAGTCCTCCAGGCAACGTAGCCAGGAGCGGGCAATCGAAGGATCGCTGCCAGGTCCCTGCAAGTGGGATTTGCCCTGGCTCACAGTCAGTACCTGCTGAGCATGGCGACTCAAATGGTTGTCGTGCATTTCCTTGTGTGCTCCCAGCAGGGTTGGGCCTGGCGCGTGAGCCTGAGCATCCTCCTGACCGTCGCGTAATGCAATGCTGGCTAAGCCGCGCCGCCACAAGCTGCGCCACAAACGATACAAAGTGTCACAGGCCACGTATCGAAAGCGTCACAGCGCGCATCCGCCCGTCCGACAAAAACCGCGCAACGCATTGATTTACCTGAGTGGCAAGGCGCTGGCCCAACCTTTGCTCTACGCTTGACGCACACGCAAAAATCGCGACTTCCTTATAAGTACAAAAAGCCAAGGAGATTCCACCATGCGTTACGCTCACCCCGGTACTGAAGGCGCTATCGTCACGTTCAAGAGCAAATACGGTAATTACATCGGCGGCGAATTCGTCGCGCCTGTCAAAGGTCAATACTTCACCAACACCTCGCCAGTGAATGGCCAACCGATTGCCGAATTTCCCCGTTCCACCGCCGAAGACATCGACAAAGCCCTGGATGCTGCTCATGCTGCCGCCGATGCGTGGGGTGCCACGTCCGTCCAGGCGCGCTCGCTTATCCTGCTGAAAATCGCCGACCGTATCGAACAGAACCTGGAAACCCTGGCACTCACCGAAAGCTGGGACAACGGTAAAGCTGTTCGCGAAACCCTCAACGCCGACATTCCACTGGCGGCCGACCACTTCCGCTACTTCGCCGGTTGCCTGCGCGCCCAGGAAGGCAGCGCCGCCGAAATCGACGGCAACACCGTGGCTTATCACATCCATGAGCCCTTGGGTGTGGTCGGGCAGATCATCCCGTGGAACTTCCCGATCCTGATGGCCGCCTGGAAACTCGCTCCGGCCCTGGCTGCCGGCAACTGCGTGGTGCTCAAGCCTGCCGAGCAAACCCCGCTGGGCATCACCGTGCTGGTCGAACTGATCGGTGACCTGCTGCCACCGGGCGTACTGAACGTCGTCCAAGGCTTCGGAAAAGAGGCGGGCGAAGCGCTGGCCACCAGCAAACGCATCGCCAAAATCGCCTTCACCGGCTCGACCCCGGTCGGCTCGCACATCATGAAATGCGCGGCAGAAAACATCATCCCGTCCACCGTGGAACTGGGCGGAAAATCGCCGAACATCTTCTTCGAAGACATCATGCAGGCTGAACCGACCTTCATCGAGAAAGCCGCCGAAGGCCTGGTGCTGGCGTTCTTCAACCAGGGCGAAGTCTGCACCTGCCCTTCCCGCGCGCTGGTGCAGGAGTCGATTTACGACGAGTTCATGCAGGTGGTGATGAAGAAGGTCCTGCAGATCAAACGCGGCGACCCCTTCGACACCGACACCATGGTCGGCGCCCAGGCTTCCGAGCAGCAGTTCGATAAAATCCTTTCGTACCTGGAAATCGCCAAGGGCGAAGGCGCAGAGTTGCTGACCGGTGGCAAGGTGGAAAAACTCGAGGGCAACCTGGCGAGCGGCTATTACATCCAGCCGACCCTGCTCAAGGGCACCAATAAAATGCGCGTGTTCCAGGAAGAGATCTTTGGCCCGGTGGTGAGCGTCACCACCTTCAAGGACGAAGCCGAAGCCCTGGCCATCGCCAACGACACCGAGTTCGGTCTCGGCGCCGGCCTGTGGACCCGCGACATCAACCGCGCCTATCGCATGGGCCGGGCGATCAAGGCCGGTCGTGTGTGGACCAACTGCTATCACCTGTACCCGGCGCATGCCGCGTTCGGCGGTTACAAAAAGTCCGGCGTCGGCCGTGAAACCCACAAGATGATGCTCGATCACTATCAGCAGACCAAAAACCTGCTGGTGAGCTACGACATCAATCCATTGGGATTCTTCTAAAGGCCTCGGGGTGACACTCAGAGATTTGTGTCGCCCCACCCATAGCCATCGCGGGCAAGCCCGCTCCCACAGGGGTTTGGTCGTTCACACATCCACTGTGGGAGCGGGCTTGCCCGCGATGGCGTCAGAGGGCTCTGGCTCAAGCCTTGCATGTTCGCAACACCCTTTCCCGGCAAGACATCAAACCTCAGGAGGACACCGCCCCATGGCCCTGTTCACCCACTCCATCGGCGCCCAGACCTATCGCTTCGAAAGCCTCAAGGAGGTCATGGCCAAGGCCAGCCCCGCGCGGTCGGGGGACTTTCTGGCCGGTGTGGCCGCACTCAACGATGGTGAACGCGTCGCCGCGCAGATGACCCTGGCGGACATTCCTCTCACCCATTTCCTGCAGGAAGTGTTGATTCCCTACGAGGCGGATGAAATCACCCGGCTGATCATCGACACCCACGACAAACACGCCTTCGCCGTGGTCAGCCACCTGACCGTCGGCGGATTTCGTGATTGGTTGCTCAGTGATGCAGCCGACGAACAGAGCCTGCGCGCCCTTGCCCCCGGCCTGACACCCGAGATGGTCGCGGCGGTGTCAAAGATCATGCGCGTGCAGGACCTGGTGCTGGTCGCGCAGAAAATACGTGTGGTCACCCGGTTTCGCGGCACCATGGGCCTGCGCGGACGCCTGTCTACCCGCCTGCAACCCAACCACCCGACCGATGAACCGGCCGGCATTGCCGCGAGCATTCTCGACGGATTGCTGTACGGCAACGGTGACGCGATGATTGGCATCAACCCGGCCACCGACAGCATCGCCTCGATCTGCGCGATGCTGGAAATGCTCGACGCCATCATCCAGCGTTACGAAATCCCGACACAAGCCTGCGTACTGACCCATGTCACCACGTCCATCGAAGCGATCAATCGTGGCGTTCCGCTGGACCTGGTGTTCCAGTCAATCGCAGGCACGCAAGCCGCCAACGCCAGTTTCGGCATCAATTTGAACCTGTTGCAGGAAGGCTATGACGCCGGTCTCAGCCTCAAGCGCGGCGGGCAAAACCTGATGTATTTCGAAACCGGTCAGGGCAGTGCCCTGTCGGCCAATGCCCATCACGGCGTCGATCAACAAACCTGTGAAACCCGTGCCTACGCCGTCGCACGCCATTTCAAACCGTTCCTGGTGAACACCGTTGTCGGCTTCATCGGCCCGGAGTACCTCTATAACGGCAAGCAGATCATACGCGCCGGCCTTGAAGATCACTTCTGCGGCAAACTGTTGGGCGTGCCCATGGGTTGCGATATCTGCTACACCAACCATGCCGAAGCCGACCAGGACGACATGGACACCCTGCTGACCCTGCTGGGCGTTGCCGGGATCAACTTCATCATGGGCATTCCCGGTTCCGATGACATCATGCTCAACTACCAGACCACCTCGTTCCATGACGCGCTGTACGCCCGCAGGACCCTGGGGCTCAAACCTGGGCCGGAGTTCGAACAATGGCTGAAAAACATGGGCATCTTCACCCAGGCGGACGGCAGGATCGAATTCGGCAGCCAGCTGCCACCGGCGTTCCGCCAGGCCATGGCGCAATTGGGATGAGTGTCGATATGGAAAATCCGCCGGTTGATCCGCAAAACCCGTTGCTGCAATTGCGCCGCCTGACACCCGCACGGATCGCACTGGGCCGTACCGGCACCAGCCTGCCGACTGGCGCGCAACTGGAATTTCAATACGCTCACGCGCAGGCCCGGGACGCCGTGCACCTGGCTTTCGATCATGCTGGGCTGCGTGCGCAATTGGCCGACAGTGGAAGTAACACTTTGTTGCTGCACAGCGCGGCACACAATCGCGACCTCTACCTGCAACGCCCTGATTTGGGGCGCAGATTGAGCGACGAGTCCGCGCAGACTCTGCGTGACCACGCCGTGGCACACCCTGGCGGTGTCGATCTGGTCATCGTGATCGCCGATGGCCTGTCGGCGCTGGCCGTTCATCGGCATGCGGTGCCCTTTCTGGCACGAATACAAGAACAGATTGCCGCTGACGGCTGGTCGGTGGCGCCCGTGGTGCTGGTCGAGCAGGGACGGGTTGCGGTGGCCGATGAGATCGGCGAACTGCTGGGTGCAAAAATGGTGGTGATTCTGATCGGCGAACGCCCTGGGCTCAGTTCCCCGGACAGCCTGGGTTTGTATTTCACCTATGCCCCCAAGGTGGGCCTGACCGACGCCCATCGCAACTGTATTTCCAATGTCCGGCTGGAGGGCTTGAGTTACGGCATGGCCGCGCATCGCCTCCTGTATTTGATGCGCGAAGCCTGTCGGCGCAAGTTGTCCGGGGTCAGTCTCAAGGATGAAGCGCAAGTGCCGACCCTGGCGTCGGACGCGGGAGAGGATATCAAAGGTAATTTCCTGCTGGACACGCCGAAAACCTGAACCGTTTCCGCATTGCGTTTCGGCGTCCGTTTCAGGCAGGATCGATTCGCGGCCGCCAAGGGTTTCCTATCGCCGTCACGATGTAAGACAGCCACTTGAAGACGAGACCTATCGATGCGGATTATCCAAGCGACCCTCGAACACCTGGACCTGTTAACGCCGTTGTTTGTGAAGTATCGTGAGTTCTACGGCGCCCTGCCGTACCCGGATTCATCCCGCGCCTTTCTCGAGAAACGTCTGCGCCGCAAGGAATCGGTGATCTATCTGGCCCTGTCCGATGACGACAAGCTGCTTGGCTTCTGCCAGTTGTACCCGAGCTTTTCTTCGCTTTCACTCAAACGCGTGTGGATACTCAACGATATCTACGTCGCCGAAGACGCGCGCCGTCAGTTGGTCGCCGACAACCTGATCCGCACCGCGAAGAAAATGGCCAAGGAAACCAATGCCGTGCGTATGCGTGTGTCCACCAGCAGCGATAACCAGGTGGCCCAGAAGACCTATGAATCCATCGGGTTCAAGGAAGACACCGAGTTCAAGAACTACGTGTTGCCGATCAGCGAAGAGCTTTGATCTTGCTGTGTTCCTGTAGGAGCGAGCGTGGAGGCGATGGGGCTGGTCCAGTGA
>Ga0308165_1003148_pt1 | contig 18171 bp, 17 predicted proteins | sample PhyWR2_FD_201032 | JGI IMG/M metagenome (GOLD analysis project Ga0308165, IMG submission 201032) | Phyllosphere microbial communities from UC Gill Tract Community Farm, Albany, California, United States - DLSLW.R2 | ecosystem: Host-associated > Plants > Phyllosphere > Unclassified | place: USA...
GGAGGAACTGGCCAAACGGCCGTATGCATTCACTGTACTGGCCTCTGTCGGTGGCGAGCCGGCAGGGCTGGTCAATTGCTTCGAGGGGTTTTCGACGTTTGCCTGTCGCTCGTTGGTCAACGTGCATGACGTCGTGGTGATGAAGCAATTCCGCGGCTTGGGTCTGAGCCAGAAAATGCTGCAAAAGGTCGAGGACATCGCCCGCCAGCGTGGCTGCTGCAAGATCACTCTGGAAGTGTTGGAAGGCAATGCGGTTGCCCAGTCGTCCTACACCAAGTTCGGTTTCTCTGCGGGCATGTTCGACCCGGCGCACGGCCGGATGCTGTTTTGGACCAAGCCACTGAATTAAATCCGATCTGAACCTGTATCTGTAGGAGACAAGCTCGCTCCTACGGGATCACTGTTTATACCGCTCGGTCACCTGCGCCGTCTGATCATCCGACACTTTGACTTCGCGGGTTGGCTGGGTTTGATTCGCGGCTTGGCACACCGATGACCGGCGCCCATGAAAAAGGGGCCGGAATCGGCCCCTGACAGGATTACTTGGCCACCACATCCGCCGGTCCCGGCTTCTTGGGCTTGATCAGGCTGAAGTCGATCAGGGCCTTCTGCTCACGCGCATAGGGATCGCCGATCAACAGCGGGCGCGCCTTGAACTGGGCACTGACCAGGCTCTTGCTGCGGTCCAGCTCATCGAAGCTCAAGCCCGCCAGGTCGGCCCAGGTATGGATCAGGTGCGAACTGCTGTAGGGCCGGTCCAGGTCACCCGTGAAGTTCCAGTCATGGGTTTCACGCCATTTCGGCGAGGCCCAGGCCATGAACGGGATGGTGTACATCGGCGCTGTCGGTTTGTTTTCGTTACGGCCCAGGGTGTTGTGACCTGCCGAGTCAAACACGTCTTCGCCGTGGTCGGAGAGGTACAGCAAAAAGCCATTCGGGTCGGTCTTGGCATAGTCCTTGATCAAGCTCGAGACCACGAAGTCGTTGTACAGCACTGCGTTGTCGTAGCTGTTGTAGGTTGGCAGTTGGTCATCACGCACGCCCGACGGTACGCCGTTGCGGTCCTGGAACTTGTCGAAGCTCGACGGGTAGCGATACTGATAACTCATGTGCGTACCCAGCAGATGCACGACGATCAACTTGCGTGGTGCTGCGTCAGCCAGGGCCTTGTTGAACGGTTCGATCACGTCGCCATCGTACTGGGCGGCGTTCTGGTTGCGGTTGTTGTTCAGGTACACCTGCTCGTCGGCCTGTTCGGAGAAGGTGGTGAGCATGGTGTTGCGCTTGGTCATGGTCTGCTGGTTGGTGATCCAGAAGGTTTTGTAACCCGCCTGTTTCATCATGTTGACCAGCGACGGTGTCGACAGGTACGCCTCGGGGTTTTCCTCGTCGGCGAAGGTCAACACCTGCTGCAATGCCTCGATGGTGTAGGGGCGGGGAGTAATGACGTTATCGAATACCGCCAGTTGATCCTTGAGTTTGTCCAGTTCCGGCGTGGTCTCGCGCGGATAGCCGTAAAGGCTCATGCGCTGGCGGTTGGTGGATTCGCCGATCACCAGCACCAGCGTCGCCGGCTGATTGGCCATCGCGTCCTTGAAGTTGCGCAGTGGTGCGACCTTGTTGGCGCTACTCAACATGTCCTGCATGCCTGCCAGGGTATCGAGATAGCGGTGATAAGCCACGGCCATCTGCCATGGCACGGCGGGTTCGATGCGAGTCTCGAATTTCTCGAAACCTTCAGCGAAGCTGCCGGCGCGCAGAGTCTGCTTGACGAGCGGATAGCCGACGACGGCCACGACGATGGCGGTGGCTGCGATCAGTGCACGGCCACGTGGCAGGTACACCGGCCGCAAGCGGGTCCACAGGAAGTAGGCAAACAGCGTATGGGCAAGAAACGCTGGCACCATCCACCAGGCAAAATACTGGGTCATGTACTCGCCCGCTTCAGACACGTTCGACTCGAACATGATGAAGATGACGCTTTGGGAGAATTCCTGCTGGTAAATGAAGAAATACCCGAGGCTCGCCATGGAGCAGACCCACAGCACCAGACCAATCACGGCCGCCATGACGCGGGTCTGTTTCGGGAACAGCAGCATGGGCGCCAGCCAGACGGCGCTCATCACGAAGGCTTGGCGAAAACCCGTGAAGCCGGAGGTGCCGGTCAGTTGAATCAGCAGTTGGGTAATGCCGGAGAAATACCAGAAGAACACGAACAGCCAGAGAAATCCGGCCCAATCGAACCCTGTCGCAGTCGACTCGCTGCGTTTGAAAAAAACCATCGTGCGCTCCAGGCAGAATCACATGCCACCGTCGGGACTGAAAATCTCCGACGAACGGTAGCCGCGCGGATGCCGCGGCCAGTAAAGAGCCGAAGTATCAACAAGCGGTTGTGAAAGTTTCGTGAGCGAATCGTAATGGCATTTCGGAAACAGCTCAGGGGCTGTTTCCGAGGCGGGGAGGGGTCAGGCGTGAGGGGCGCGCAGGGTAACCGGCTTCGAGTGAGCCTGGAGACCTTGCGTCAGCAGGCGCAATTGTTCGACTTCCTGCTTTAACTGGTCGCGTTCGTCTTTCAACTGGCGCAATTCATCGCGGCGGATCGTGACGTAAAGGGTTTGTGCTGGCCGTGCTGTTTGTACTGTGCCCATTGCTCACCTCGCAAATGGCTGTCTCAACTGTAGATCTGCCCCGCCATCGGGTGCAGTTCTACTATCGGCGCCGATTTTGATTTCTTTTGCCTGGGAATGGAACTTTTTTATTTTTCACTGTCGCTGTGTCTCCGGAACGTTTCCCGACGTTATCCATCGAGATCGGGCACAATGCCCGGAAACTTCATGCCGACGCTCTGGACTAACCCCCATTAGTCGCGTTGGGCTATAACCATTGACACACTTTTATTTGTAGTAGGGAGCATCAGCACATGCAACTCGGGATTATTGGACTGGGCCGCATGGGCGGCAATATTGCACGGCGCCTGATGCTCAACGGGCACTCCACCGTTGTATTTGACCGCAATACTGCCTTCATCGAAACGCTTGTGGCCGAGGGCGCGCAAGGCGCGGCCGACCTGCCGGCGCTGGTGGCGGGACTTTCCAAACCTCGCGCTGTCTGGGTGATGCTGCCAGCCGGCGCACCGACCGAAGACACCATCGACACCTTGAGCACCTTGCTTGAGCCGGGCGATACCATCATCGATGGCGGCAACACCTTCTATAAGGACGACATCCGTCGGGGCAAGACCCTGGCGGAGAAAGGCCTGCACTACATCGACGTTGGCACCTCCGGCGGCGTCTGGGGCCTCGAGCGAGGCTATTGCATGATGATCGGTGGCGACGCCGAGACCGTGCGACGCCTGGACCCGTTGTTCGCCGCCCTGGCGCCCGGCATGGGCGACATCCCTCGTACCAAGGACCGCCAATCCGATGACGACCGTGCGGAGCGCGGCTACATCCACGCTGGCCCTGCGGGTGCCGGGCACTTCGTCAAGATGATCCACAACGGCATCGAGTACGGCATGATGCAGGCCTTCGCCGAGGGTTTTGACATCCTCAAGACCAAGTCCAGCACCCACCTGCCAGAGGACCAGCGCTTCGACCTGAACGTGGCCGACATCGCCGAAGTCTGGCGTCGTGGCAGCGTTGTGTCCTCGTGGCTGCTCGACCTGACCGCCGATGCCCTCGCGGCCGATCCGAAACTCGACGGTTTCTCGGGGTCCGTGGCCGATAGCGGCGAAGGTCAATGGACCATCGAAGCCGCCATGGAACAAGCCGTGCCGGTGCCGGTGCTGTCCAACTCGCTGTTCGCTCGCTACCGTTCGCGCGGGCAAGGCACCTTCGGTGACAAGATCCTCTCGGCCCAGCGCTTTGGCTTCGGTGGCCACGTGGAGACTTCGAAAAAATGACCCGACTGATCCGCAATAAATCCAAGGCAGAACCTGCACCGCCGACCACGTTGTTCCTGTTCGGTGCCCACGGTGACCTGGTCAAGCGCTTGCTGATGCCGGCGCTGTACAACCTGAGTCGTGACGGTTTGCTGGGGGAAGGATTGCGGATCGTTGGCGTTGACCACAACGCCGTTACCGATGAAGCCTTTGCGCAGAAGCTCGAAGATTTCATCCGGGCCGAAGTGGCGAGCAAGGTCGGTAATGGTGATCAGGCCCTTGATCCACTACTGTGGGCCAAGCTGGCCAAGGGTATCAGCTACGTGCAGGGCGATTTCCTGGACGACAGCACGTATCAGGCGCTGGCGGCGAAAATCGCCGCCAGCGGCACCGGTAACGCCGTCTTCTACCTGGCCACCGCGCCGCGTTTCTTCAGCGAAGTGGTGCGCCGCCTGGGGGCCGCCGGTTTGCTGGTGGAAACCCCGGAGGCCTTCAGGCGGGTGGTGATCGAGAAACCGTTCGGTTCCGATCTGCCCACTGCGCAAGGGCTGAACGCCTGCCTGCTCAAGGTGATGACGGAAAACCAGATCTACCGGATCGATCATTACCTGGGCAAGGAAACCGTGCAGAACATCCTGATCAGCCGGTTCTCCAACAGTCTGTTCGAAGCGTTCTGGAACAATCATTACATCGACCACGTGCAGATCACCGCCGCCGAAACCGTCGGTGTGGAAACCCGTGGCAGTTTTTACGAGCACACCGGCGCTCTGCGGGACATGGTGCCCAATCACCTGTTCCAGTTGCTGGCGATGGTGGCGATGGAGCCACCGGCTGCCTTTGGCGCCGATGCGGTGCGCGGTGAGAAAGCCAAGGTGGTGGGGGCCATTCGGCCCTGGTCCACGGAGGAGGCGCGGGCCAATTCGGTACGCGGCCAGTACATCGCAGGCGAAGTCGACGGCAAGTCGTTGCCCGGCTATCGCCAGGAAAACAACGTAGCTCCCGACAGCACCACCGAAACCTACGTGGCGCTCAAGGTCATGATCGACAACTGGCGTTGGGTGGGCGTGCCGTTCTACCTGCGCACCGGCAAGCGCATGAGCGTGCGCGATACCGAGATTGTCATCTGCTTCAAGCCGGCGCCTTACGCGCAATTCCGCGATACCGAGGTCGATGAGCTGCAACCCACCTACCTGCGGATTCAGATCCAGCCCAACGAGGGCATGTGGTTCGACCTGTTGGCGAAGCGTCCGGGGCCGGCGTTGAAGATGGCCAACATCGAACTGGGGTTTGCCTACAAGGATTTCTTCGAAATGCAGCCGTCCACCGGCTACGAAACCCTGATCTACGATTGCCTGACGGGCGATCAAACCCTGTTCCAGCGTGCCGACAACATCGAAAACGGTTGGCGTGCGGTGCAGCCGTTCCTCGACGCCTGGCAAGAGGACGCGAGCGTGCAAGGCTATGCCGCAGGTGAAGACGGGCCGAGCGCCGCCGAGGACCTGCTGACCCGCGATGGCCGCGTCTGGCACGGCCTGGGATGAGTGACGCGGCGTTGCAACCCATCCGCTTTCTGCTCAGTGACATGGACGGCACGCTGTTGCTGCCCGATCACAGCCTGAGCCAGCGCACCATTGAAGCCGTTCGCTCATTGCGCGAGGCCGGCGTGTTGTTCAGCCTGGCCACCGGGCGTCCACCCAAAGCCATGTTGCAGCAGATCGAAGCCCTGGGCGTCGACTTGCCGACCGCGGCGTTCAATGGTGGCACCATCGTTCATCCCGACGGCAGCCTGCTGGTCGCGCATTACCTGCCGGCCACGGCGGCGCTGACCGCGCTGACTCAGTTTGCCGACCTGCCGGACATCGAGGTCTGGGTGTTCAGCGGCGGTGACTGGCTGCTGAAAGACCCGAATGGCCCGATGGTGCCGAGGGAGCAGCATGGCCTGGGGTATGCGCCTGTGGTCGTGGACAGTTTCGAGCCGTACCTGCAACACATCGACAAAATTGTCGCCGCCAGCCACAACACGCAGCGGCTGATCGAACTGGAGGCGCAATTGCTGCCCAAAGTCGAGGGCCAGGCGCAAGTGTCGCGCTCGCAGCCGGTCTACCTGGATGTGACCGCGATGCAGGCCAACAAGGGCGACGCGCTGGCGACCCTGGCCGAATTTCTCGGCGTGCCGCTGGCACAGACCGCCGCCATGGGCGACGGCGGCAATGACCCGGCGATGTTCCATCGTGCCGGGCTGTCGATTGCCATGGGGCAGGCAGAGGAGGCGGTCAAGCGCCAGGCGGATGTGGTGACCGGGGCCAACACCGAAGACGGCGCAGCGCAGGCGATCGAGCGGTATATCCTTCCAGGATAGGTACCGACACTCGCTCCCACAGGGTTTGCATCCAATGTTTGATGGATGTCTACAACCAATAACTCACCGCATACCACCCCAATACCCCCATCACCACCGTATACGGCAACGCCATCCACACCATGCGCCCATACGACAGGCGAATCAGCGGGGCGATCGCCGAGGTCAGCAGGAACAGGAACGCCGCCTGGCCGTTGGGTGTGGCCACGCTTGGCAGGTTGGTGCCGGTGTTGATGGCAATCGCCAGGGTGTCGAAATGCTCGCGGCTGATATGTCCGGAGACGAACGCCTGTTTGACTTCGGTGATGTAGATGGTCGCCACGAACACGTTGTCGCTGATGGCTGACAGCAAGCCGTTGGCAATGAACAGCATGCCTGGTTGCTGATCGGCCGGCAGTGCAAGCACCCACTGGATCAGCGGCGTGAACAACTGCTGATCGTGAATCACCGCCACCACGGCAAAGAACACCACCAGCAGCGAAGTGAACGGCATGGCGTCCTTGAAAGCGCTGCCCAGGCGATGTTCGTCCGTGATGCCAGTGAATGCAGTGATCAACACGATCACCATCAGGCCGATCAGGCCGACCTCGGCAATGTGAAAGGCCAGGCTGGCGATCAGGATCAGCGCGGCCGCGCCCTGCACGATCAGCGCCGCGCGCTGGCGTGCCGTGCGGCCGGCATCGTCTTCGCCTGCGTAGTTGGCCAGCACGGTGCGTACGTTGTCTGGCAGCAGCGTGCCGTAGCCGAACAGGCGCAGTTTCTCCAGCAATACGCAGGTCACCAGGCCCGCCGTCAGCACGGGCAGGGAAACCGGGGCGATTTTCAGAAAGAACTCGGTGAAATTCCAGCCCATCTCGTGGCCGATCAACAGGTTCTGCGGCTCGCCGACCAGGGTGCACACACCGCCCAGTGCCGTCCCGACAGCACCGTGCATCAGCAGGCTGCGCAGGAAGGCGCGGAACTGTTCGAGATCATCGAGGCTGAGCTTGGGCAAATGTTGGTCGTCGCTGAACTCGGTGTCCTGGCGCGGATCTTTGCCCGAGGCCACCCGGTGATACACCGAGTAGAAGCCCACTGCGGCGCTGATGATCACGGCCGTCACGGTGAGGGCATCGAGAAAGGCCGAAAGAAAGGCCGACAGAAAACAGAACATCAGCGCCAGCATCGGCTTGGAACGGACCCCGAGCAGCAGGCGCGAAAACAGGAACAGCAGCAGGTCTTTCATGAAGTAAATGCCCGCCACCATGAACATCAGCAGCAGGATCACCGGGAAGTTGTGCTGCAATTCCAGGTAGAGCGCCTGGGGCGTAGTCATCTTCAGCAGCAGCGCCTCGACCAGCAAGAGACCGCCAGGCATCAGCGGGTAGCACTTGAGCGCCATGGCCAGGGTGAAGATGAATTCCAGCACCAATAGCCAACCGGCCGCCACCGGGCCGACGGTCCACAGCACCACGGCATTGAGCAGCAGAAAGCCGATGATGGTGACTTTGTACCAGCGAGGCGAGTTGCCGAGGAAATTGTGCGCGAACGCCTGGGCCATTGATCCGGACATTGGCGGCTCCTTTTATTTAGAAGCGCGCAAGTTGCCGCAAGCCGAAGGCAAGATCAAGCGTAGGAAAGTTCGGAGTCGTTATCCTTGATATCGCGCGACCATCGCCCGGTAGTTGCCGTCGAGCGAATAGCCCCCCACGACAATGTTGCCATCGGCCTGCACGGCCAGCGAAGTCGCGGTGTCCGGGCCTCTGCTCAGGCGGGTACGGACCCAGCCGAGGCCGTCGCCGAAGCGCTCATCGAGTTGCCCGTCAGGCAGGTGCCGCGCCAACATGAAATCGCCTTCGATCCCTCCGTTGGTGGCGCCGGCGGTTAATACGCTGCCGTCCGCCAGGGCTTTTGCGGCGGTCCACTGACAGCCGTTGCGACCCACCGCCAGCAACCGTGGTTGACCGTCGTTATCGTGCACGTCCGGTCGGCCATTGGGGTGAAGCTTCAGGGCCAGGCAATGCATCGGGTCGCGGCTGGTGCCAAAGCAGCGCAAGTCGCCGTTTTCGTGCTGGACGATCTGGCTGACCTGGACGCGGCGCCCCTGGGCCATGAAGCTCATGAAACCATCCACGGCAAAGTGGTCATCAAGGGTGCCGTCGCTGTGATAACGCGCGAGCAAGCCTTCTTCGGGGAAATTGATCGAACCGCCCACCAGAATCCGGCCGTCGCGTTGCACCATCAGCGTGCCGAGCCAGGTGTTCATCAGCAGGTGCCTGACCAGGACGAAGCCGCGCCTATTGAAGGTCTCGTCCGCTGAGCCATCGGCATTGAGGCGAATCAACAGGCCGACATGATCGGCCTGTTCAAAATGATGATTGGCCAGTAACAGGATCTTGCCGTCTGCCTGGACCTGCGCATCACAGGCTTCGGCGCCGGGCACGCCCGGTGGCAACCAGGTGTCGCGTGCGCCCCGGGCAAGATTACCCGGCAGGCGGACGACACAGCGGCCATTGTTGGCAAAGGATTGCACCGGTTTGCCGCTCGGGTCGAACAGCGCCAGGGCCGGGAGCGTGTGGTTGGCGTCTTCATAGTGCAGGCCAGCCAACAGAATGTGGCCATCGGCGAGCACCTGAACGTTGCCGGCCATGGCTTCGAAGCCCGGTTCGAACTGGCTGATGATGCTGCCCTGTTCACCGAATTCCAGGTCTGCCGAGCCGTCTTCCAGCAGTCGGGCCAAACCAAAGCGGCTGCCCCTCGTTGTGCCGACCTTGGCCGCGATCAGCAGACGTCCCATTGAATCGATGGCAATGCCGTTGGTCATGCTGCTGAGGCTGTCGGCGAAGTAGACCTGAGTGACGCCGGTGCCGGCGAAGCGCTTATCAAGCTCGCCCGCTTTGGTCTGCGGCGGGGGTAAGGCAAAGGCGGTCTGGATTGACATGCACGCATCTCCTTGCGAGTCGTCGGGATCCAGGACGGGGGTTGGCGACTGGGGAAACATTCAACGCCTGAATGGCCCGATGCACAACTGACAGAACTAACAGGCGGAGGGTCGCTGTGTGCCAGAACAATGACTTTTCGAACCACTCATAAGCCAGGTAAACAAACGGGCGTGTGAAAGTTCGGATGAAACACGATCGAAAGTGTTGTTGGCGCGAAAGGCCAACAAACTAACGATGGGGGGAGGGGGCGGATTACTTGAAAGTAATCCGCAGCTCACTTAGTGCGGCATCGACCACGATTGAAGTGCATAACCTTCCTGGCTCAGCTCTTTGCGGGCTTCTTCCAGAACATGCTCAAGTTGCGCGGGGTCGGTGTAGGCGCTACTTGGGATCTGCGTGCGGCCGATGCGATTGTTGGTACGGTCGATGACGGTCAGGCTGAGTTCACCGTTGCCGTCTTGTGGAGCCCAGGCCACGCATTGGAATGGCTTGAACGCGCGGTCGGCAATCAAAAGAGCTTCGTTGATACGGAGCGGGGCTGTCATGGGGTCTTCTCTCTATATGCCCAATCAAGTGATGTGCCGTCGGTTGGGCGTACCGTCCGGCTGGTTACTTGTACTGATGCCTGCTGGCAGCATGTGGGTCACATTTTATTAAAAGAAATTACGTTTTTTTTGTCCTGGCTCAATAGCACGACAGTTTTTGAAAGCTCAACGAAAGGTTTGGCTCGCAGATGAACTAACGGACTACGCCGCTTATAAACGCAGATTGAAAACCTTTAGACAGACGGTCCAGGCCCCCGTCAAATTCTTGCTAACGTTACAGTCGGGCTTGCCAAATGGCTGTTTTTAATAAAATTCCTCTGATTTGGCGCCAAGGAATAGTCATGAGTGAAGCGCCCGCGTCGAGACGTCTATTAGTGGTGGACCCGTGCGACGATTGTCATCGTCTGTTGCCAGGTTTGCGCTCCATCGGTTGGGACGTCGACAGTTGCAGCCTGGAGAATGCCGCCGACCGAACCTGCGACGTCGGCCTGCTGCGTTTGCAGCCGTTTCATCTGGAAAGTCCCGAGGCCGTCAAGGAACTGATCAGCCGCAGTGGCGCCGAGTGGATAGCCGTACTTAAACAGGACATGTTGCGGCTACAGAATGTCGGGGATTTTGTTTGTGAATGGTTTTTCGACTTCCACACGTTGCCGTTCGATGTCTCCAGGGTTCAGGTCACACTGGGGCGGGCGTTTGGCATGGCGCGCCTGCGTGGCCAGGGCGCGGTTCACGTCGAGCAGCCCGAACACGAGCTGCTCGGTGACAGCAAGTCCATTCGCGAGCTGCGCAAGCTGCTGAGCAAGCTGGCGCCCACCGAATCGCCCGTCCTGATTCGCGGCGAAAGCGGAACCGGCAAAGAGCTGGTGGCCCGCACGCTGCACCGTCAATCCCAGCGCCACAACAAACCCTTTATTGCGATCAATTGCGGCGCCATACCCGAGCACTTGATCCAGTCCGAACTGTTTGGTCACGAGAAGGGCGCGTTTACCGGCGCCCATCAACGCAAGATCGGGCGGATCGAGGCGGCCAATGGCGGTACGCTGTTCCTTGACGAAATTGGCGACTTGCCGCCAGAGCTGCAAGCCAGCCTGTTGCGTTTTCTTCAGGAAAAACAAATCGAGCGGGTAGGGGGCAGTCAACCTATTCCAGTGGATGTGCGGGTCCTGGCAGCGACCCACGTCGATCTGGAGGTTGCGATCGGCAAGCAACGTTTTCGCGAGGATCTGTACTACCGCCTCAACGTATTGCAGGTGGTGACCGCGCCACTGCGCGAGCGCAATGGTGACCTCGCGATGCTGGCCAATCACTTTTCACACTTCTACAGCCATGAAACCGGTCGCCGGCCCCGTAGTTTCAGTGAAGATGCGTTGATTGCCATGGGACATCATGACTGGCCGGGCAATGTTCGCGAACTGGCCAACCGGGTGCGCCGCGGGCTGGTGTTGGCCGAAGGCCGGCAGATCGAGGCACGGGACCTGGGCCTGATCAGTCATCCAGGCGTCGCCGCGCCCATGAGCACGCTGGAAGACTACAAGCTGCGGGCAGAGCGCCAGGCCTTGTGCGATGTCCTCAACCGCCACAGCGATAACCTGAGCATTGCCGCCAAGGTGCTGGGCATTTCCCGGCCGACTTTCTACCGGTTGTTGCACAAACATCAGATTCGATGAGGCGGCTGCGAGCTACAAGCTACAAGCTACAAGCTACAAGCTACAAGCTACAAGCTTGCGGCTTGCGGCTTGCAGCTTGTAGCTGCCCCTAAAAGTAATAGGGGAATTTCAGGCTGAAGGAGAAGTCCGGCGCATCTTCGGTCAAGCCGATGGCCAGTTGCGGCACGATTGTGAGGTTGTCGGTCGCGGCCAACGTCATGCCAATGTTGAAGTTGGCCGAGTTGTAGTCGCTGTTGGTGATGGACTGCCAGTCCCCGCCATCCGGTTTGATCTTGCTCTTGCGGGCAAACTGGTCGGTGAAGGAGAACGACATGCTCATCTTCTCGTTCAGGGCGAAGGCGATACCGGCGCCGACTTGCCAGGAGTCACCCAGCTTCACGTCGCCCTTGACCTTGGAGCCCACCTGCGGGCTGATGTCGCTGAACGAATCCTGCACGTTGTAGGTGTAGGCCAGGGTGCCAAACAGCACGGCAGGGTCGTAGGTCTTGACCAGCGAGATACCCGGGGTAATCGCCCAGACACCGTTGCCGGTAGGCAGGGATTCGGGCACCGCGAGGTTGTCGTTGTTCGGGTCTTCCACCAGTTTGATGCCGTAAGGGTCCTTGCCGGTGGGCGCCTTGACACGCAGGGTGAAGACCGCGTCAGGCAGGTCGGCCGTTTCATCGAGAAACTTGTAGGCCACGCCCACGTTCACATCGCCAATGGCCGGGTCGCGGGTGACGGTGGCGTCTGACGTGACCGGGCCGGCGCCACCTGCGCCGCCTGAGGAGTACGTCGATTCGCGATAGACCACGGGTACGTTGATGTCGAACTGCCAACGCTGTGCCACGTTGTAGCGAGCGGTCAGGTCCAGGGTCCAGTTGTCCGCCTTGATCCGGTCCAGGTTGATGTTGCCCAGGAAAATCGAGTCCAGTGCCAGGAAACCGTTGAGCGTCAACGCACGGGTATCGTAGTGGGTGTAAGTCAGGCCGGTCTCGACGCTGAACTTGCCGCCACCGAAGAAGCCGCTGGCTTCGTCGTACAGGTTGGAAACGCTTTGCGCCGGTTGCGAATCATCTTGCAGCGACTGGCCATACGAACTGCCGGTAGCGCCCGGTGCGCCGCTGGCCACTGTCTGGCCCTTGACCGGGTCGGCGGGGGATTTGGTCAGGCGTTTGGGCGCGGGTGCTGCCGGCGTTTCTTCGACTTGGCGAACGCGCTGCTCAAGGACCATCAGCGCGTTCTGTTGTGCTTCGTAACGTTGCTTCAGCTCCATGAGTTCTTGTTTTAGGATTTCCACCTGGGGGTCCGGGGCGGCATATAACAGGGTGGCCGGAGCCAGGCTGCTCAGACAAACGACAACTTTTAACGTTGAAGATCGGTGCATGGGTTTAGCCGTCCCTTCTGACTGCATCTGATGAGACTGAGCGTAGATCAAAAACCGATAGTGCGAAGGCCTTTGAGCTGGTCCAGATTGCCGGTCAGCGCCGCGCCTGATGGCACGTTATCCCGTAGCACGACGTTGAGCGACGTGATGTTGCGGACCTGGTTGCCAGCACCCAGCAACGTCGTGTTCTGCATCAGCCCACCCTGGGCCAGGCGCTGCATGGTGCTGCCCTGGTTGTGGTTGGCCGCGATGTTGAGTTGCACTCCATTACCGGTCGCTGAGACGCTCATCGCTCCCGCTTCGTTGCTGCCATACAGTGTCGAGCCAGAAGCCAATACCTCGCCCTGTGGTTGTGTCGTCGTCGCCTGGTTACCCCGTGTGACATTGATGCCCACATCGTTGTAGGCGGTGTTGTTGTCGCCGGCGGCGCGCACCACCTGGGTGACGCCGTTGGTGCTGTTCAGTCCACCACCGCCTGTCACGCTGCCGGTGCCTTGCGCACTTGAGTTGCCAGTCCCGGTGTCGTTGATCATCGACACGTAGAACTGAGGCTTGATGGTGTTTTGTTGCACTTGCATCGTTGTGGTGGCACCGATGGTCGAGCCGTTGGCGTTTTGCCAGACGCTGGTCATGACAATGCCGAAACTGACGATCCGTCCCGGCATGACGTAGCGGCCGCGAAGGCTCGCCAATTCTGAATCCTTCAGTTCGATGGGTTTGAATATTTCTGCGTGGATCGGCAGGCTAGCGGCCATGCAAACCACAGCTAGCCAGGTTGGAGTTTTCATTGAATGCTCCCGGAGCGTCGTGCCCCTTTATTCTTAGAAGAAGTCACTTCGAATGAAGCCGAAATCCATGAGCTCTGCGTCCTTGACCGGTGCGAATTCATTGATGCGATTCTTGGCGGTCAAAGGCACAGGCGGGTCAAGCAGTGCGTTGTCCTTGTCATAACCCTGGCCGATGACGGCGAAAATGATGCCGTTCCAGCCTTTGACAAAGTCATCCACTTTGTAACGTTTGTGGCCCAGTACCGGGTCTCCGACGTAGACCCAGCCCCGGTTGACTCTTTGCAACACCACGAAGTGCTTGTAGCCACGAACATCCATCAACACCACGACGGGTATCTTGATGTCGTTGAGCGTCTCCGGTGCCACGCGATAACCGCGGGCTCGCATGCCGAGGCTTTCCACGTATTTCTTCATGTCGAGCATGGAAAAGCCCTGGGTGCGCACCAGGTTCTGGTCGGCGTGGGCCAGCATGCCTTCGATGATCTGATCTTCACTCACGTCCAGCCAATAAGCCTGGCGCAAAATGGTGGCCAGTGCGGCTGCGCCACAACTGAAGTCGGTTTTCTGTTGCACCAGGTCAACAAACTTGCGCTCGCGGATACTCTGGATCGGCTTGTAGACCACCGCACCGCCCGGTAAGACAGAAAGCGGCATTTGAGCCGCCTCGATCACACCCGTCACGCACAGCAAAACAGCCAAGGCGATAATGCGCATGGTGTCGCGCCTTCTGGTTGCGTTGAGAAAGGCCCCCGTACGGGGGCCTCCAGTCACAGCAGTTAGAACGATTGGTTGGAGATGGCCAACGAGTTGCTTTGTTGGTTGCCCACGCCAGCCGCCACGTTCACGCCCAGGTTGCCGCTGCCGCCATTCACCGAACCGCTCAGGGTTGCGGTGTTGGTGACAGGGTTAAGCCAGCCCACTTGAGTGAGTACTTGATAGGACACGGTGTTGCTCAGCTCAAACGCGCTGCTTTCGCTGTAGCTCTTCGCAAAATCTTTCGACGAAGAGGACGAAGTCTCGCCCGATTTGTCGTACGAAGAGGTGAACGACTTGGTGAACGAGGTTTCGTGCGAGTTATCGTACGAAGAGTTGCTGGTGTTACTGGTTTCGGTGTTGACGGATGCATCGAGGTTAGCCGACACGTTCGCGTTACCGCTGGCGCTGCGAGTGCGATCACCGTTGCCGTTGTTCCAGGTCACGGAGCGCGATCCTTCAATCCCTGCAGTCAGGTTGGCAGTGATGGACGCTGCGCTGGTGGAGGCGGAATCAGCGCTTTGCGAGCCGCTGGAGTCATGGGTTTTCGAGCCGCTGGCGTCAAAGGCGTTGGAGCCACTGGCTGCCCAGTTGCTCGACGCGTTTTTCTCAACGCTGCCGCTGACATCTTTGTTGAAGGACTTGGAGCCGCTGAGGGTGGTGGTCAACGAAACCGTTGCCACGGCGAGGTCGGCATTGGCTTTGTTATTCACAACCAGGCCAGGTCCGCTCTGTTCGGCAGAAGCAGTGGCCGATGCACTACCCAATGGCGAATTGGAGTTGGCGATGGCCATAGTGTTTTTCTGTTGGTTGAGGTCGCCACCGGCAATGTTGATGCCCATGTTGCCGCTGCCGCCGTTACCCGAACCGCTCATCACCCCGGAGTTGGTGGTGGAGTAGTTGTCGACGCGGTTGTTGTTGCTGTACTGGTTGACTCGGGCAGTAGCCGTTGCATTGCCGAATACGAAGCTGTTGTCCAGGCTCGAGTCCGAGGATGCGTTGGCGATGGCAGCCGCGTTGTCTTGTTGGTTGCCGTTACCGGCCGCCACGTTGACACCCACGTTACCGCTGGCACCACTTGCCGAACTGCTCATCTCGGCATTGTTTTGGGTGCCTTCGTTGAGGATGCGGTTGTTGGTACTGCTTTGCCGGTCATTCGCCGTCGCCGTGGCAGAGACAAGGATTTTCGTAGGAGGAGGAGTATGGTTGTGGCCATTACCGTGGCCACGACGATCGCCCTGTTCAGCTTGTACAGCAACAGCCATGAGCGCAGCAATTGCGAAAACCAGAGGCTTGAGTGCCATCGAAGGTTTCATGGTGATTCTCCGTACTTATTTAGGTTAAGTGTTGTTTTTACCTGTTCGGATCAGTCCGCGATCCGTACGCTGAAGGTGTTGGCCATTCGGTTTCCCACCCCTGCGCTCTGGTTCAACTGAATCACCCCACGGCTACCGGTGAAAGCCTGATCACTGGTGGTGACCTGGCGATAGCCTGATGCAGGGGCAGTTGGACCGGAGTTGTTGATCAGCGCCACGTTCTGTTGCATGAGGACGCTGTCGTCGAGACTTTGTGGTTGCGCACCGATGCTGATGCGCAGTGCATTGGCTTGCTGAGTACCGGCACCCGCGCTCTGGTTAACGCCCAGCGCACCGTTGCCGTTGCTGAAAGAGTTGCCCTGGATGCTGGCCCTGGCGTCGACTGCGGGGCTGTAGACCGTGTTGATCCGTTGACGGATCTGCGTGGTGGCATTGGCATCATGACCAATGGCGAAAGCCCGGGCATTGGCTTGTTGCTGCTGGTCGCCGGCGGCCTGGTTGACCCCGACGTTGCCCGAATAACTGGCACCGGAGTTGTCGATAGTGGCGGTGTCCACCACTGGTGACCCGGCGAAAGTCGATGTACTGCAGAGCATGGCGATTATCAGCAGCGTGCGATTCATCTCAACGGTCTCCCGTGATGATTTTCAGCGCGCCCATGCCTTGCTGGACGCTCGAATTGACCATGTTGGCGATACCGTTGCCCGCGCCGGTGCCACGACCGCCGGCCTGGTTGGCCAATTGGTTCTGCGTGCTGATGTTGCCGCCGAGATTGTTGTTGCCGATGTTGTTCATCATTCGGCTGATGCCTGCGCCGCTGGCGACGCCGGCAAAATCACCGTCACTTAATTCGTTGGTCTGGTGCAGGACATACTGGGAAGGGTTGGCGTTGGCCGTCGTGGGATTGGGGTCGGGTGCCACGGGCGCTCGGGTCGCCATGCGAGGCTGGACATCACGTTTGATAATGATGATGCCGTTGTCTGCCTGGACAGGCAGGCTGACCATCGATGTCAGTGCACATCCAGCGAGCAGAACGCTGAAAATAGTCCCGGCAACTTTCTCCACGGTGGCAATTCCTTCTGTAGTTGGAACGCTGGCCCGAATAGCGATGCGAGGAGGAGAGCAGAAGCTGTGCCGTATTTTGATTTTCTATATAAAACAAAGGGTTGTATTTAGTTATTCGAGAGGGCTGGAAAAATTTGTTAAATCGTTGAGACAAAGAGGCGTCCAGGTCCCGTCAATACGCGCGGTATTGCGGACTAGAGCGGTTGGAGGCAGGTTGTATCAGTGGCGCAACAAATTTGGGCTTAAGCGCCGAAACCGCTCTATTTCAAGGGTTGTGGCGCTGCCGAGTGTTTCAGGAATGGACATTTTTCTTGGGGTGGGCTGGCCGGTCAGGTCTTGAGCAAGTCCCTGACAGCGTCGAATGCAGCCTTTTTGCGCTGGCTCCAATCACCCTGCAACACCTGGAAGGGCTGCCGGTGCCGGTCCAGCCATTGGTGGCACGACCGGAAAAATGCCTGGCGCTCTGTCAATTGCGGCTGGCAGCGTAACCCGTCGTCATGCCACTCCACGTTTTCCGGGCTCAGCAGCAAGTGCAGGTCATAACGCCGCGCCAGCAAGGCTTGCTCGATCCATTCCGGGCAGTCGCCAAACAAGGTGCGACTCCACAGGATGTTGCTCAACAAGTGAGTATCGAGAATCAGCAGGGGCGGCCGTTGGCCCCGTGCTTCGTCCTCCCAGGCAAGCTGGCCATGTGCTATTGATGCAATGTCATCGTAGCAGGTTTCCCGGGCATTTCTTTCGATGAAGGTCCGAACGTACTCTTCGACCAATATGCCGCCAAAGTTGGCGTGAATCTCACCTGAAAGCCAGCTCTTTCCGCTCGATTCAGGGCCCGTGAGCACTAATACCTTCATGGATTCAGCACCGGATCGCTACGCCAGGTGCGCCAGCCTTGAACGGCCAGGAGGGTAAAGAGGCCATACAGCGCCGCAGTCAGGACCATGCCCTTGTAGATGAACAGGCCGACGAAAACACAATCCAGCACGATCCACAGGGGCCAGCATTGCACGCGCTTTTGCGCCATCCAGACTTGTGCCACCAGGCTGTAGGCGGTGAGGGCGGCGTCAAGCCATGGCTGGGCGGCGTCTGTCCAATGTGCCATGGCTGCGCCCAGCAGCAGGCTGCCGATGGCACCCAGCGCCAGGCCCCCGACCAGGGCTTGTGTGCCCAAACGGGTGACATCGCGGCCCTGATGGTCCTGGCCTGCCCGTGTCCATTGCCACCAGCCATACAGCTGCAACCCGGCGTAGATCACTTGAAGCAACATGTCCGAGTACAGCTTCACCTCGAAGAAGACCCAGCTGTAAAGCAGCACCATGACCAGGCCGATGGGCCAGCACCACGGGTTCTGCCTGACCGTCAGCCACACGGCGATCACGCCGAGGGCGGCGGCGAACAGTTCAAGCCCGGACATGGAACAACCTTGGGGAGAAAGAGGAGGGGGCGGATTGTACCGGCAGGCGCCCCCGAGTAGAACCGGCCAGCGCGCAGTCTCGTCGCAGCGGCGCAGA
>Ga0308165_1003149_pt1 | contig 18166 bp, 19 predicted proteins | sample PhyWR2_FD_201032 | JGI IMG/M metagenome (GOLD analysis project Ga0308165, IMG submission 201032) | Phyllosphere microbial communities from UC Gill Tract Community Farm, Albany, California, United States - DLSLW.R2 | ecosystem: Host-associated > Plants > Phyllosphere > Unclassified | place: USA...
CAGGTGTATTTAACCACTGCCCGTTGGTTACCATCCTTGCCAGCATCCCATTTGACTGATTCGCAAATCGGCCGGTTATCCAGCAATTGACCAAAGGTAGTTGTCTCTCTGTAATCGACATAGGCAGCCTTAACCGCGTCGACTTCTGAATCACCGCAGCCAGTCAATGTAGCTAAAAGCAGCACGGAAATTGCGACCAGGTCAAATCCTAATTTCATCTTTTTTTGCCCTTTTTTTGCGAGAGAGCTTTGTTGCTCTAAATGGAAAGGTCGTTTTCAAATGTTAAAAAACAACTAATACTGCACTATCGTAGTTCAGTCTGGCCACAACCAATCAAGCCTGGGTGGCCGGCACCATATACGTTTTTTACCGACCGGGGCGGGCTGTATGTAGCTGCGGGGTTGGACCTGTACTCGCGCAGGATAGTGGGCAGGGCAATTGCACTAAACATGGATGCCTAACTGGGGTGTGCGGCCATTACAAATGGCCATCTCCTTGCGCCAACACGAGTCATAAGGGAAATTGTTTGCACAATGCAGTGATGGATCACTTCTTCCTGAACCTCACAATGGAAGGGGTGTGGCAACGGAGATAGCCTAACAAGCAGAAGCCATAGCCGACATTACCCACCACATCCTGGGCTTCTACAACACCAAGCAGCTGCACTCGACCTCTGGAATATCAATTCCCACCGACTATAAGAAGTCGACCAACTGAAATAACCCATCAGCGTGTCCATTAAAGCTTGACCACCACAGGCTTTCGAGACATCCCAAAATTCTACACTTCACAGGAACCATCAACCTTAAAGTTCATAACACGCTCTAGCCATAGCTAAACGCTCATCATGCTCCCTGGATGATGTTACCTCATGTATCCTTACCGGAAACCAGAATTTTCGCCTTTATTGCCTTCTTCGCACGGAATTTCTGATGGTCACTCCTTTCGGCGTGCGCTACACCTGTATGCAAGATCGATTTTGCTTAGTCGCATTTTTTTTGATTGCGTCGATTGCTCCATCGGCTTTCGCCGATTCTGGCTTGGAGGCTGAGCTTACCGAGCAACTCCGCGTAGAAATCAAGAGGCAGTTTGCTACGCCTCAACATCTGGCCGCGTCGACACCACGACCTATGGGGCCCAGCTATCGCCCGAAAACAGGTTATCGCCCGTGCCGCTCTCGGTACTTTTATGAAGAATGAAGCTCTTCCGCGCTACCTCGTAAAGCTGCTAGCGCCCGCATATCGCCTTGGTCTGAGGCGCAACGAACTGGCGTCAGCAATGGCTGAAAGAATCGCGCAGACCCAGGCCAAGGGCTTGGCTCGGCTTCCAGCAGTAGGTCAAGCTGGGTTTGTTTCACGCCTCGTTTCCTTGATGAGGGCAATCCCCGCGTCAGATTGCAAAGCCTCGTGGAGGGTAGGATGGACTCTGACGAATCAGGAATCTTTGAGCGACGCTATATCGTCAACCTTCCGACCAATAGGTTTGAGGCGATCACGTATTTTTATAACGAGAGTGCGGAGGCAGAATTAGCCGGCTACCCGGACGCCCGTTCTATTAATCCCGCCCAAGCGAAGCTTGCAGAGACCGTCTTAAAGACGGCAACCACCAAACAGTTTCGCGAGCGAATCCCTGTTTCAGTGCGTCAGCGAGTGGTGCAAGACCCGTCACTTGCTCCCGCTTCCGAATATTGTCTATTCGTATCAGAGAAGTTGTTGAACATGTTTGATATGCATCAACCTAAAAGGCCTGGCAACTCACGCGCTTCATTCAAAGCATGCAATAAGCGAACAGCGATCTTGCCTTTCGCTCACTGCGCACAAAAATCAGCGCTCACATTCTCACGAAAATCTTAAATATCCCGCGCGAACATATTACTCGCAGTGCAAAACAAAATTTACTCAACAAACAGGAATATGTGATTATGGTTACAGCACGCAGCACTGATTTAGCAAACAAGCCCGCAGCGCAGACTTGGAGAGAAAATTTCCCAGAGGCCACCTTAAATCTCGACCGCGTCTTGGAATTCCTCAATAATCGCTATGTTGGAGAATCGCGTGGCTATATCAATCGATCCACCCCGATTGAATATCGCTTTGCAAATGCCAAAAATGAAAAATTGATTTATGGAGTTCGCGTTCGAGGGAATCAAGGCCATGTACAGATCCGATTCCAGTTACTTCGCCCTGGCATGCGCACGCCATTCACGAGCAAAATACTTGCGGATCGGGACGGCAATCTAACAAACCACGTGGTGGACATAAACGTATTCCCTGAAAGCTCCCTGGAGGAACTTAGTTCGTTCATTGATCTGACCGCAACTTTCTCTGGATACGCCCGAACATCGAAGCTTCCATTAGGCCAAGCCACGATTCCGGTGCTAGATCCCCGCTTAGATATGGCGTCTGTTGAAGCAGAAACGGTTTACGATCCGCATTCGGAACACGAAGGGAAGATACTGACTTTACGAGCGGCCACCATTCGATTAGGGCAGCAAGATTTCCGGGAGAAATTGCTTCGCCATTACGGCGGCACTTGCTTCATTTCAGAATGCTCTGTTGAAAGGGTGCTAGAAGCCGCACACATTACGCACTACGATGGACCTTCGACAAATAAAGTCGGAAACGGACTGCTACTCCGCGCAGATCTCCACACTTTATGGGACCGGGGGCTCCTTGCGATCGACCTAAAAACATTCAAGGTTTGGATCGCGAAGGACGCTCGTGTTCCTTGCTACGAAGCTCTACACGGCAAGACTATCGATAAGAGCTTACTAGCGGGCGCAAAGCTCGCTTTAAAGAAGCACTGGGACGACATTGCCAAATGAGTCCAATATAAAACAGATGCATGGTGGTAAAACGTCATACTAATCAGCGACAACCAAAGCGCATTACCCAAAAACCGAATAAACCTGACTGCATTCGCGCAGCGACGTAAGCCGGAACAATTTTAATGCGGATTTTAGAAATTTTGACCTTTAGCGTTTTAGTCATGGTCTCGTTGGCGCCAGGCGCCAACGCTAGAGCGTGTTATGAACTTCCAGCGAGACAGGGTCGGTGATGTGTAAAATTTTGGGATGTCTCGCAAGCCTTACCCCACCGATGTCAGCGATGAAGAATGGAGCTTTGCGGCTCCGTATCTGACGCTGATGGATACGTGCGCACCGCAGCGTCAACACGAGCTGCGCGAGGTGTTCAACGCCCTGCGCTGGATCTTTCGGGCAGGCGCCCCCTGGCGTATGCTGCCGATCCATTTTCCTCCCCGGGAGGCGTTCTACCAGCAGCGTAGACGGTGGGTTGATGCAAGCTGTTTTGACGCCATGGTGTCGGATTTGCGCTCGGTGATTCGGGTTGCGCAAGGTCGCCAAGGTCAGCCCAGCGCGGTCGTGCTGGACGGCCGGACGCTTCAGTCGAATTGAGAAAGCGAGCCACGCGCAGGCTACGACCGATATAAATGCAAACGCGGCAGCAAGGTTCATATGGCTGTCGACACGCTGGGGCACTTACTGGCTGTGCACGTGACGCCCGCCGATTAGCAGGAGCGCGCGCAAGTCGAAGTTCTGTGCGACGCCGTTCAGCAAGTGACCGGCGAGACGGTCAAGCTGGCGTGGGCAGACCAAGGTTATACGGGCGACAACGCCCTGCAGGCCGCGCAGACACACGGCATTGACTTGCAGGTGGTCAAGCTGGATGAGGCCAAGAAAGGCTTTGTCCTGTTACCTAGGCGTTGGGTAGTTGAACGCAGTTTCGGCTGGCTGTCCCGGTTCCGTCGTCTGACCCGAGATTATGAGCGTCTGCCTTCTGTGCTGAGCGGGCTGCATTTTCTAGTGTTCGCCATCCTAATGCTCCCCCGCCGCCACCAAGATACTGGCAGCAGCAGGAAGTTCATAACACGCTCTAGGTGTTGCGGAGCAGAACTTGATTGTCTGCGACCAGCGCAATGCCCGCCTGATCACCGATGGTCAGCGTGATCAGCACCGGTCCGTAACGCGTGTTGCCAAGCGTCTGCTGCATGGCTTTGCGAAGGAAATAACGCAGCCGTTGGATGGCGATCAGTGGAGTGGCATAGGGCTCGTCTGCCAACAGCACTAGGGTGTTGCGAATGGACGCAGTGGCCCCTACTCCTCGCTCGAACAGGCAGCGCTTCGTAGTCGAAGCCATGCGGATTGATGCCACCGTGCGGGCTTGGAAACCAGGTGACCCTGCCAGCGCTGCCCTGGCGCCTAGGTCTCTCGCCTGCGCGGATCGCCGAACCATGCAAGCTGGATGCGCGTTGGTATGCCCTCTTGGGATTCCAGGATGTCGACCTCGGCTCGCTGGCCTTGGTGGCCAGTGGTGCTCAGGCTGGCAATGCGGAAACGGTGGGAATGCTGCCGCCGTCAAACGCGGGATCCAGTGCGTCGGACAGCCTTTGGTCGGCACGGAACGTGGCCAGCGATGCGCCCAACAGAAAGGCCAGCAGCGGCCAAATGATGAGCTTGATACGCAATGAGCGCAGCCGTGCGCGCTGCCATACAGCGACCGCCATCGAGGCGATCGATGTGATAAGAATGGTCACTATGATCAGGAAGGCGGGCAGGGCAGCAGCCAGCACAAAGGCGGTAAGGCTCGGCCGGCCCATCAGCAGGAAGCCAGGAAAGGGAGACGACTAGGCTACTGGGCGGGTGTCGAGAAAGTAATCCGCCGCACGCAGATGTCCATGCGGGCAACCCACAGGACCACTTCAGACCTCCACACCATTCCTCGCCACAACCCGCCCAGCCGCCACCACCAGCGGCTTGGGCCGATGCTGCGCCACCGCTTCAGCTACGCAACTCGCATCGACCAGCACCAGATCCGCCCGCGCACCGATATGCAGGCCGTAATCCGCAAACCCGCAGGCTTTTGCCGCCGACCCCGTCACGCATCCCAACGCCCACGCCAACTCACTGTCGCGTCGGAAGTCATTGCGCAAACCAACCAGCCGGGCGCGCATCAACAGATCCGGATCGCCAAACGGCGTCCAGGTGTCGCGGATGCCATCGTTGCCACTGAAGATCGTCACGCCTGCATCGCGGCAAGCGCGCACGCTGGGGACCGGACGGGATGCCGGTGCGGTCGTTAGAATTGACACCCGCAGCTCGGCCAAGCGGCTCAGCAGACCATTCAAGCGCGGTGTTTCCAAAGCCCCCAGACAGAACGCATGGCTGATGGTCACCTTGCCCTGCATCCCCAGCGCCTGCGTGCGGTCCAGGATCAAGTCCATCGAGAACGCGCCCAGGTCGCCCGGCTCGTGCAGATGGATGTCGATCGGCTTGCCATGCTTGTTGGCCAAGTCGAACAACACATCCAACGAGCGCGCAGGGTCACGGTCAATGGCACAGGGGTCGAGTCCACCCAGCACGTCGGCGCCGTTGGCCAAGGCTTGGTCCAACAATTCTGCGGTCCCCGGCCGGCCCAGCAGGCCAGACTGCGGAAACGCAACCGTCTGAATGCGCATGCGATCAGCGAGCTCATCGCGCACGGCGTTCACGCCATCGAGGTGTTTCAGGCCGGCATCGGTGTCGATATCCACGTGGGTGCGAATGCAGGTGGTGCCTTCGCGCAGGAAGGCCAGCGCAAGCGCTTTGGCGTGGCTTTGCGCATCGTGGCCAGTCTTTGCACGCCATTGCCGTTCGTTGTCGATCCGGTCAGTAAGCGCTGACCCGACGGCATTCACATACCAGGCGTCGCCCCAAGTGGTTTTGTCCAAATGGGTGTGGCCTTCGACCAGACCGGGCAGCAGCAAGGCGCCCTGCCCGTCTTCTTGTGCGACGCCTTCGGGCGCTTGCTGGCCGGCGCCCAGTTGGGCGATGCGTCCGTTCTGCACCAGCACGTCGACAGCGGGGCCGCCGAGCGGGCGAACGTTCTTCAGAAGCAGATCAGTCATGGTTTCCTTCGACACGGGTGGCTTGGCGCCGCAGCTGAAAGCTTACGACACCAAGCACAAGCGTGTATCCGGACAAGGCGAGAGGGGCCTACGTTGCGGCCCCTGACTTCACCCGGTCAGCACGACCGAACAAAGCCGCCCTCACGACCGCAAAATCAAGAAACCTTGATCACCAGCTTGCCAAAGTTCTTGCCTTCCAGCAGTCCGATGAACGCTTCCGGCGCTTTTTCCAAGCCCTCGACCACGTCTTCCACGTACTTGACCTTGCCCTCGGCCAGCCACGCTTTCATCTCTTTTTCGAACTGCGGCTGCTGGTCCTTGAAGTCGTACTGGATGAAGCCGCGAATGGTCAGGCGCTTGGACAAGATGTCGCGCATCAGGCGCGGCAGGCGGTCGGGGCCTTCGGCCTGGCCGGTGGCGTTGTACTCGGCCACCAGGCCGCACACCGGAATGCGCGCGAAGTCGTTCAGCAGCGGCGACACCGCTTCCCATACCTTGCCGCCGACGTTCTCGAAGTACACGTCGATGCCATCCGGGCAAGCCGCCTTCAACTGCTCGGCGAAGTCAGGCGCGCGGTGATCGATCGCCACGTCGAAGCCGAACTTCTCGCGAAGCAGTGCACACTTCTTCTCTCCGCCAGCAATACCGACGGCGCGTGCGCCCTTGATGCGGGCGATCTGGCCCACGGCTGAGCCCACCGGGCCGGTGGCGGCAGCAACCACCACAGTTTCTCCGGCCTTCGGCTGGCCGATGGTCAGAAGGCCGGCGTAGGCGGTGAAGCCGGGCATGCCCAAGACGCCAAGTGCAGCCGACACAGGCTCGCTACCCGTGTCGACCTTGCGCAAGGTGTCGCCCTTCAACACCGCATGCGACTGCCAACCTGCGTAGCCCAGGACCATGTCGCCTTTCTTGAAGCCGGAATGGCGGCTGTCCAGCACCTCGGCCACCGTGCCGCCTTCCATCACCTGGCCGATCTCGACCGGCTTGGCGTAGGACTTGGCGTCGCTCATGCGGCCGCGCATGTAAGGGTCCAGCGACAGGAACTTCACCTGCACCAGAACTTCACCATCGCCGGGTGCCGCCACCGGGCCGGTTTCCGTGCGGAAATTGTCGGCGGACGGGCGGCCTTGCGGACGCGAGGCGAGAACGATCTTGCGGCTGGTCTGTTCGGTCATCGTGGATTTCCTTGTATCAGTCAGAGCAATAGCAATGCACGCGGCGACGTGCCCGCATGGCATTGCACCCAAAACGGGGAGTCAGACAGTCTGTGCCTGCAGCAGTCGTGCCAGACGCGGCATTACGCGGAAAGCCGTCGCGGCGGTAGCCTCGGCTACCTCGTCAGCGCTTACTCCGCGCAACTCGGCCAGCGTCTGTGCAATACGCGGGATCTCGCCCGGCGTATTGCGCCGGTTGGGCTTGTGCAGCCATGCCGGCGGGATGTCAGGCGAATCGGTCTCCAGCACCAGATGTGTCAGATCGAAGCCGGTGGCGTGACGGCGGATGCGCTGCGCACGTTCATGCGTCATCTCGCCACCCACGCCAAGCGCAAAACCACGCTCGACAAAGGCCTGGGCCTGCTCGTGGCTGCCATTGAAGGCATGTGCAATGCCAGTCGGCACATCCACGCGGCGCAGGTACTTCAGCACGATGTCCTGCGAGCGACGCACATGCACCAGCACCGGCAAGCCATAGTCCCGAGCCAGTTTGAGTTGCGCATCGAAGAAACGTTCCTGGCGCGCACGCGGCTCGCCGGAAGAAATCTCGGGCACGAAGAGGTCCAAGCCGATTTCACCGATGGCGACAAACCGCGGATCGTCGAGTGAAGCCTCGATGGCATCGCGCAAATGGTCCAGGTCTTCGTCGGCCGCGTGGCGCACGAACAGGGGGTGGATGCCAAGCGCGTAGGCGCCGCCCTCGAAGGTGTGGGCCAGGTCGCGAACGGTGGCGAAGTTCACGCGGCCGATGGCCGGGATGACGATGGCGCGAACGCCTGCACGGATCGCGGCATCGGCGACCTGTGCACGGTCTTCGTTGAATTCAGAGGCGTCGAGATGGCAGTGCGTATCGATCAGCATGCGTGTCTCCTTGAGCAGATTGGGCTCACCAGACAGTGAGCACCTGCACCACTGTCTGATGAGCCATCAGGCGGGGAAACCTGAGATGCCGCAAACAACGGGCCGGATGGATCGGACATCCGTCAGACCCATCCATGCAGACGATCAGCCCGCTTCGGCCAACCCAGGCGCGAGCCCGATCAAGCCGGCATCTGCCGCGGCAAGTCCCACGACACCTGCGTCGGCGGTGGCCGGCGTCAGCACGCCGTCGGTCATCTGCAATTGGCGATCCGCCAGCTTGGCCAGTTCCGCATCGTGCGTGACCAGCACGAAGGCCATGCCGATTTCCTTGTTGATGCGCTTGAGCAGCGCAAACACTTCGCGCGCCGTCTGGCGATCCAGATTGCCGGTCGGCTCATCGGCCAGCACACAAGCCGGCTTGGTCACCAAGGCGCGAGCCAGCGCAACCCGCTGACGCTCACCGCCCGACAACTGCCCGGGTGAGTGCGAACTACGCTTGCCCATGCCGACCTGTTCCAGCATCACACGCGCCTGCTCACGCGCGGCATTGCGGTCCATGCGGCGGATGATCAGCGGCATAGCCACGTTGTCCAGCGCACTGAATTCCGGCAGCAGGTGGTGGAACTGGTACACAAAACCCAGGCGCTGATTGCGCAGTTCGCTGCGCTTGGCTTCCGACAGCCCATCTGTTGCCGTACCCGAGATCGTGACCGAACCGCTGGAAGCTTGATCGAGCAGACCCAGCACGTGCAGCAAGGTGCTTTTGCCCGAACCCGAGGCGCCAATCACGGCAACCATCTCGCCTTCGTGCACCGTCAGGTCCACGCTGCGCAAGATTTGAAGTTCGCGGCCGCCTTCGACATACACCTTCGACAGGCCACGCCCTTCAAGCACCACGGGGCGATTGGAAAAATCAGTCATGACGCAGTACCTCTGCCGGTTGCAGACGCGAGGCGCGCCAGCTGGGATACAGCGTTGCAGCGAACGACATGATCAGCGACACCACACCAATGGTGATGATGTCGCGCATTTGCGGGTCAGACGGCAACTTGCTGATCAGATAGATTTCCTTGGGCAGGAACTGGATGCCCAGCGCGTGCTCGATCGCCGGCACGATCACGTCGATGTTGAACGCAATCAGCGCACCACCACCCACGCCAATGACTGTGCCGATGATGCCGATCAGCGCACCCTGAATCACGAATATCCGCGCCACCGCACCCGGGCTTGCACCCAGTGTGCGCAGGATGGCGATGTCCGACTGCTTGTCGTTCACCGTCATCACCAAGGACGACAGCAGGTTGAAGGCAGCCACGGCCACAATCAGCGTCAGGATCAGGAACATCATGCGTTTTTCGGTCTGCACCGCAGCGAACCACGTACGGTTATTGCGCGACCAGTCGCTGGCCATGTAGCCCTGCGGCAAAGTCTGCGCAAGCTGGCGCGCCACCTGCGGCGCTTCCAGCATGTCGGTGATGCGCAGACGCACACCCGTCGAGCCGCTGTCGCGGAACAAACGCTGCGCGTCTTCTACGTTGATGAAGGCCATGCCCGAGTCGTACTCATAATGCCCGGCTTCAAAAATGCCGACCACCGTGAACTGACGCATGCGCGGCGAGAAGCCGGCCGGGCTGACCGAACCCTGCGGCGCCATCATCAGCACCGTATCGTTCTCAGTCACGCCCAGGCCATCGGCCAGCGCCTTGCCCAAGACCACGCCGAAGCTGCCCGGCACCAAGGCATCGAGCGAACCGCGCTTGATCTGCCCGGCCAGGCCAGACACGTTCTTTTCAGCAGCGGGGTCGATGCCGCGCACCTGCACACCGCGCAGCACCTGGTCACGCGCAAGCATGCCCTGCGCAGCGACGAATGGCGCGCCGCCCTGGACTTCAGGATTGCGTTTGGCCTGCGCGACCAGCGACTGCCATTGAGAGAGAGGATCGACAGCCGGCCCGCCGCCACCGCTGTATGCGAACAGCTCGATATGCGGCAAGACGGACAACATGCGATCGCGCACTTCCTTCTGGAAGCCGTTCATCACAGACAGGACCACGATGAGCGCCGCGACGCCCAGGGCAATGCCCGCCATTGAACTGGCAGCAATAAAGGAAATGAACCGGTCCCGCTTTCCGCGTCCGGCTCGGGTGTAGCGCCAGCCCACCCAGAATTCGTAAGGTATTTTGAGCACGTGCGGATTATGTCAGATGGTCAAGGTGCTGGAGCTTAGCAGCCGGGGGACAGGTGTTAGCGGCTGTGTGCAAGCGATGGCCGTTGGCGTGGGATGCAGCCGCCTGTAGTCAATCAAGCGGCGCTTGCGTGGAACCGTAGCCCCAATGCTTTGGTGACCTTCAAGATCGTAGAAAAATCTGGCTCCCTGTCGCCGGAGAGCGACTTGTAGAGACTCTCACGCGACAAGCCTGTGTCCCTGGCGACCTTGCTCATGCCTTGAGCCCGGGCGATATCACCGAGTGCCTTCGCAATGAACGCGGCGTCACCATCGCTCTCGGCAATGCAGGCGTCGAGGTACAAGGCCATTTCTTCCGGCGTGCGGAGTTGCTCGGCAATGTCGTAGGGACGGGTTGGGGTCTTGGTCATGGGGGCTCCTTCTCCGAGCGTGTCGATACAGGGCGAATCACTACTCTTCGCTCACGTACGGTGCTTGACGCGGCTTCTACAGATCGTCTGCCAGCTTGTAGGCAAAATCTATATCGGCTTGCTGGCTAGACTTGTCTCCACCTACAAGCAGAATTACGACAGTGTTCGCGTCGCGCTCCGTGTAATAGACGCGGTAGCCTGGGCCAACATCAATCTTCAGTTCTGACACGCCATGCTTGAGGTTGCGATGGTTACCAGGGTTGCCATGGGCCAGGCGCTGGATACGTGCCTGAATGCGCGCACGAGCAACTAAATCTCGCAGCCGTCGTTCGAAATCGTCATAGGCCTCGGTCGTCCGTATGGCTCGCAATCTTGTCTCTCGCGTTGAACGACGTCGCGGCGCCTGCGTATTGCCAGTTCGCTCGTCGGTCATAGACCTACCATCCAAGTGTAGCCCACCGGCTACACGCTCACAATGACTGACACACCCTAAGGTCTGCGCCCGTCGGCTTGCGGCCAAACTATCACCCGATTGCACCTACCGATACTTAGGGCTGGACTAATAGGACGCATCGGTACAATCGCAGTTATCCATCTCTCCCGGTTCCCCGTGCCCGCCTCGTCATCCCTGACCCTTGTGCTACCCGGCGCCCTGCCCCCGTCCAACATCGCGGGCGACGTAGCGGCTGCCCTGCGCGCCCCGGTCTCGCCAACACCAGGCAGCTCGCCAGTGTTCAGCGCCTGGCTATCGCGCGCCAAGCCAAAAATCAGTGACTTCGATGTGTCCCAGCAAGGCTGCTCGCCACACGAAGGCTGGTGGCTGACCCGTGCCGGTTACGACCTGGACGCCGCCCGCGGCAACCGCCCCGCTGAAGCACCCGCCCCCGTCTTCGGCGCAGGCTTGGCCCCGCTGCTGGTGCCGCCCAGCGCCGACGCTACGCCGGTATGGGTGGGCCGCCTGGCGCACATCCGCATCTCGCAAGACCATTTGGCCTTGGCCGACCCGGATGAATTGCACGTCACCGAAGAAGAATCCGTCGAGCTGGCCAATGCCGCCCGCAGCGTCTTCGAGCTGGACGGCTTCTCGCTGCAACGCCTGTCGGCTCAAGACTGGCGCATCACGCCCATGACGGCTGGCCACCCCGGCATTCCCGGCGCCACGCCCGCCGCCGCGGTAGACCGCGACATCGACGCCTGGTGGCCGCAAGGCACCGTCGCCCGCCCCTGGCGCCGACTCGTCAACGAAATCCAGATGGAGTGGTACGCCCACCCCGTAAACGTTGCCCGCCGCGACCGCGGCCAGCCCGAGATCAACACCTTGTGGTTGTTCGGCGGCAGCCCGCAGTGGAAGCCTAAATTGGATGCCGTCCGACTCGTCGGCGGCCCCGCCTGGGTACAAGGCTTGGCGCAAGCTGCCGGCCTGCCCTGGGACGCCCTGACCGACCACATCGCCGCCCCCGGCACCATCGCCTGTGTCGGGTCGCTGGACCTCGCGCACCGCGAAGAAGACTGGGGCCGCTGGCTGATAGAAATGGCGCGCCTGGACAGCACCCTGTTCACCGCCGCCCAGCAAGCATTGACTGAAGGCCGCGTAGACAGCATCGACCTGATCCTCACCGGCCACGACCGCATCGCCCAGCTCGTCATCCCGTCGAAACGCGGCCTGGCCCGCTGGTTGCCCACCCCGAAACACGATTGGACTACCTGGTGGTCAAGCCCCAACTCCTGACCCGCCGCGTCGACGCGGCGGCACGCGCCGCGCTGGAACGCGACGGCGCGCATCCCCTACTGGCTCGCCTGTGGGCATCTCGCGGTGTGACCAACATCGCAGAGACCACCGCCGAGTGGACCACCATGCTGCCGCCCGCGCATTTGACGCAGGCCACGAAAGCGGCGGGGATTCTGGCGGATGCGATTGCTGCGCGTAAACGGCTGCTGGTCGTCGCCGACTACGACTGCGATGGTGCGACTGCGTGTGCGGTGGCATTGCGTGCGTTGACGCAGATGGGCGCGATTGTCGATTTCCTGGTGCCGAATCGGTTCGAGACCGGGTATGGCTTGTCGCCTGCGGTGGTTGAGCTGGCGGTAAAACACCATGCCGGCAAACCGGACATGTTGGTGACTGTGGATAACGGCATTGCCAGCGTCGATGGGGTGGCTGCGGCGAATGCTGCAGGGATTGGTGTGCTGGTGACGGATCACCACTTGCCCGGGGATCACTTGCCGGATGCGCTGGCGATTGTGAATCCGAATCAGCCGGGGTGTGATTTCCCATCGAAGAACTTGGCTGGCGTGGGGGTGATCTTTTATCTGATGTTGGAGTTGCGGGCTGAGCTTCGGCGTCGTGGGGTCTATCCGCCGAATGGTGGGCCTCGGTTGGATGCGCTGATTGATTTGGTTGCGTTGGGCACCGTGGCCGACGTGGTGAAGCTGGACGCGAATAATCGGCTGCTGGTCGCGCAGGGTTTGAAGCGGATGCGGGCTGGGCGGATGCAGCCTGGGGTTGCCGCGTTGTTCTCGGTTGCTGGTCGGTCGTTCCGGGAGGCTGGTGGGTTTGATCTGGGCTTTGCGGTTGGGCCGCGGATCAATGCGGCTGGGCGGCTGGCAGATATGGGAATCGGGATTCGTTGTTTGACGACGGATAACGAAGACGAAGCCCTGACCCTGGCGCGCGAGTTGGACACGATGAACCGTGACCGTCGGGAAATCGAGACAACGATGCGGGAACAGGCACTGGCTGCGGTGGAGTTGTTGGACGCGAGTCCACGGGCGACGCTGTGCGTGTATGACGCGAGTTGGCATCAGGGCGTAGTGGGGCTGGTGGCGTCTCGGCTGAAGGAGAAGTACTGGCGACCAACCTTGGCGTTTGCGAATGCTGGGGATGGGGAGTTGCGTGGGTCTGGAAGGTCGATTCCGGATGTGCATTTGCGGGATGTGCTGGATTTGGTTTCCAAGCGACACCCGATGATGATTCCGAAGTTTGGGGGTCACGCGATGGCAGCAGGCCTGACGCTGGCTGAACAGAATTTGCCAGAATTTCAAGTCGCCTTCGAAAAAGCGGTGCAAGACCTGACGGGCAGGACGCAGTTCGATCCGGAATTGGCCACGGACGGTTCACTTGAAGATGATTATGCGAACGTCGGTGTCGCCGAAATGCTGGACGAGCATGTATGGGGGTCAGGTTTTCCCGGTCCGATATTCCGTGACAAATTTACCATTCGCAATCAACGATTAGTCGGTGAAAAGCATTTGAAATTGGTGCTGGAACGTGGCCAACAGCGATTCGATGCAATCTGGTTTGGATACGCGGAACAGCTGCCTGAATTTGTTGAGGTAGCTTACCGATTGTCGAAGAACAGCTGGAATGGGGTTATCTCGGTGCAGCTGATCGTGGAACAAGCCACGGCGGCCTGATAGGGCGCTCTGTGGAAACTCGCCCGCAAGAGCGATGCAAACAATGCATCCGCTCGTGGCGCGATTTCGGAGATCAGCTTCGTGTCCTCATGGATTAACACATGCTCTTGATCGGCCTCGATACTGACTTGCCCGCAGGACTACCTTAAAGAGACACTGCTGCATCAAGGAGCAGGACGATGACCAGAAACTCCCCGTCCACCTTCCACGTCCCGAACGCATCTGCTGGGGCTGCCACCGTTACTGTCTTAGCAAGGATCTGGCGTGTAAAAACGGCACGGAGCGCGTTCAGCATCCGATTGGAACGCTGGGTGACGATGGGTATACCGTGGGCAACTGGGGTGTGCCCGATATCGCGGACGGGCCGGGCCTCAACAAAGTCGAAGCGTGCCTCGCAGGTCAAGATGACAAGGAAAGACAAGTCTATTCAAATTAATAAACCACCCCATCAGTATTAGTAATTCCACCACAATCAAATTACCCCCACTTTTGACTGTTTTTCGGTACCGCGCCGCGGTCTGCGGAGATTGGTAACCCCCCCTATCTCACTCAACACCTAGGATCTCTCCCCGCCGTGACCTTTGCTAATTGACGGTAGAACAAGCATCAGAAAGCCCTATTTACCCGGGCCAGTTGGCACTCCAGAAGGATGCTTAGTATAAAAATACTCGATTATTAGGTAAAGACTTAGTGTCAAACGCGGCCAACAGTTCGCAGTAACATTAATTGGCTGATCAGACACACCCTCACCCTGATGAACATTTGCATTTCTAATGGAGTAAATGGAATTCGCCATACTCCGCATTATATCTGCGCTATCATTCTTTCCAGACAACCGCGTAGCGAGACATGGTATGGTTTTGGGATCCGCCTGGATTAGCGCATCAACGGGAACCAAGGCGAGGAGCTCCTTTATGGAACTTTCTTCGCTATATTTCCAAGACATCGTGGACTGACAATGAATTGATAATTCATACTCAGAGATCGTACTCTTCAGAGCGGCTCTCAAACCGTGCATCCATGCGAAATAATACAATCCCTCGACGATTCTATACGCTTCAATAAAGCAGTGCTTCCAGTGCGCTGCCGACAGTGATAGATATATATTTTCAACAGGAACAGTTAAATTATTGACTAGCTTTTTTGCCACCTCAGCAATCTCAGCAGTTATAAACGATGCACGAGCATTTCTGAAATTCACCGCAAGAATTGCAAGGACGCGCGCAGGCACGAGGTCAGCTGAATTATCGACATTAAAAATCTCTAAGCTTTCAAAAGTGGCATTAAGAGAGTCCAGCTCAACCAACTTATTTTCGTCTAGCGGCACCAGGTTTTCAAGCGATTCATCAGAAGGCATGATTGAAGCGCTGAGCTGCAACGCACCGGGGACTTTTGAGACAAGAGCGATCAGATGGGCTTGAGTGAAGGCATCTCTTAAAACTCCATATTGACGTAGTAGATTCGGCAGTTCCGACAGCTCCCACTGACGTAAGCCTCGCACAGACAGCGCAACATATCGCTGATTTGCATGCGTAAACGATAGACAGGCTCCCCCGCCTACGCCGTAGGTAACATCATCAGAGACTTTGATACCCAAAGACTCGAGTATCACGCATCCCGCATTCGGCATGTAAATACCGGCAGGCTTTTCGCGATGATCAAGGGCAAGTGAGATCGGTGCGACCAATGCATCACAAATTTTTGACAGATCAACAACATGCGCAGCAGGAAACCCTTTTTCCACAGCAACTCGTATGCTGCTGCTATGCTGGTAGCGACGCAAACCATTGAGTAATAGTAAATCTACAAAATCTGCTGTCCCCTCATCCTGGCCTACGCTCCAAGCCAAGATTCGTCCATAAGCTTCGCAAGCCTTATCGAAATCGACAGAAATATCTTTTTCACCTTTACGCTTTCCCTCTTCCACATCAAAAACCTGCGAAAGCAAAAAATCTTCCAGCGGTTGCGGTAACTCAGAAAGAACCTCAATTTCCGCATTTTTGTGCAGAAAAAAATGATGTGCGTCCAGAATTTTTATCGATTTCTTTTGTTGGCCCCTTGCTTCAGCATAAGCGCTAATTGCGTCGATTTGTATTGAATCTGAAGTAGCAAGAAAGAGCACCACATGAAGTGCACCATCCACGCGCAAAAAAAATAGCGCTCGATCATGTGTTATAAAAATTGGACAGTCCTCGGCCATCCTTAACTTTGGAAGCATTTCCTCGGTGTAAAGCCTACGCTCCTCACTTACATTTCGCGTAACCAGCGGCCACTGCGGCTGAATAACTTTCTTGATCCCCCGAACCAGGGAGGCAACATAGACTTTCCAGTTTATACCCATCTTAATATGCGTGCCATAATGCACGGAAATTCTGAACTCGGTCAATGTCCTTGAAAAGAGCACCGAATGCTGTCTCGAAGAATTCACGCTGGAACCTACCAACCTGTGACGCCCCAACGCGATGCTTAGCGAGCCGCTCTTCGAGATCTTCCAATTGAAGAATTTCTTCTTTCTCAGCGAGACTTCTCGAATTCTCAATTTTTTCGACTAGCCCAGCCAACTGCTTCTTAATCTTTTCAAATTTTGGTGAAACTGAATCCCAATCTGTTTCAAAGCCCGGCTTATCAAAAAGATGAATCGCTAAGGCAGAAAAGAAGCCGGCCTTCGACGGAAACCCCTTTAAAGAGTCACAGCGGCGCCGATATTCAGTCAAGTCTCCCGGCAGATCAGGGCCATCCAGAATCGAAGAATTTAGTTTAGTCAGCAGAACTAGACCTTGACTAAAATAATTAATGAAATCTACGCGACTGGTAGACTCGATTAGATCCAGCCTAACAAAGTCTTCAGCGACCTGATCCTTCACATTGAGCTCACGCTTACGTGCAGAAAATATGAGAATGAGTTCAGCGATATCCTCCGTGGCATACTCATCCGATCCCAGACTGCTGCGACGCTGAAGATCCTTAGATAAAAAAGTTAGCTGCCCACCCGTCTCCCTATCAACTCGCTCAAGCAACGGACGATAGATAGCTTCTAGTTGCCGTGGGAGATCCCAAGGCACTTGACCTGTGTTTAGCACAAGCATTCGGTATATAAGATTATTCGTATGTTCTGCGATCCAAAACTCCACGCGCACGTCACTAACCCCCGCCGCCCCCCCTTCGGTAGCTTCGAATAATGCGGTCGTTCGCTGCATGCCGTCAATAATCGAAATACTTTTGCTGTCTACGCCAGATAAAAATCGCTGAAATCCTTCACGATCCGTTACGTGTGAAATTTCCTCATCATAAACATCCGAACTAACGAGAATACCTAGCACAAGTGGCGGTAGGGACACCCCCCTAGAAATATCCCCAACCATTCTTTTCCGAATAGTTCTGGCAGTTTTTGTCTTAAGTACGGCGCGCTGCCCAGCTATTCCTCCCTGATTGGCGTGAATCTCCCTCACAAGGTTCAAATAATCTTCAGCTGACATGTCGACCATGACAGATGTGCATCCAACCTTCGGCTGAGCAATTTTATGAAACATATTAGCACCCGGCATTAGAATAATTTCACCATTGAAAACATGCAGCCGCACCAAGAGAAACTGAGGAAGCTGACCTAAGGAAAACTCCTCTGCCGGCGAAACCAACGACCACACCTTAAAATATCAATAAAATTGATAAATAAATTATATCTCATACCACTAACGTGCACTGATCAAAAACAGCTTTCTCATGATATTCGTGAAAGACATAACCACAGCAAAAATCTCCGGCAGTAGGTAAACAACCAGACATATCCATCCGGATTTTCCACAATATTGTGTGACGGCTCTTCGCCTTTGTTATTTAGAGAGCGCATATGGCACACCAAAACCCACCGTGAGTACGTCATTGAAGCAGTTCAGCGGCCAGCACCAAGCTGCCTGAAGGGCAATGTACCCCTTTCTCGAGGCCCATTGCCGATGAGTCTCGCTCTCGCGGCACAACTCCCCCCCACACTGTAAAATCCCCGGCTACCCCCAATTTTCACCTCTGGATCCCCTCATGGAAGCCGAACGCATCAACGCCCTGTCCGCCCTCATCGACGACCTGCGGGCGCGCGTGACCGAACTTCGGAGGTATCTTTGACTACGATGACAAAGCGAACCGCCTGCAAGTCGTCAACGCCGAACTAGAAGACCCCACCGTCT
>Ga0308165_1003151_pt1 | contig 18155 bp, 19 predicted proteins | sample PhyWR2_FD_201032 | JGI IMG/M metagenome (GOLD analysis project Ga0308165, IMG submission 201032) | Phyllosphere microbial communities from UC Gill Tract Community Farm, Albany, California, United States - DLSLW.R2 | ecosystem: Host-associated > Plants > Phyllosphere > Unclassified | place: USA...
TGTTCTATATTTGCACCTCGTTAAATAAAAATTAAAAAACTAATATTTAAACAATGTACGCAATAGTAAATATAGCAGGGCAGCAATTTAAAGTTGCTAAAGACCAGCACCTTTTTGTACACAGATTGCAAGGAGATGAAGGCGCTAGTATTGAATTTGATAATGTATTGTTGGTTGATAATGGTGGTGCCATCACTGTAGGAGCTCCTGCAGTTCAAGGCGCTAAAGTTTCGGCTAAGATCGTATCTCATTTAAAAGGTGATAAAGTAATCGTTTTCCACAAGAAACGTAGAAAAGGTTACAAAAAGAAAAACGGTCACCGCCAGTTCTTCACTAAGATTCAGATCTCTGATATCACGTTATAATTAATTGTTAACCCAATAATTCGCCCTTAGCGAATTACAAAATATAAAATCATGGCACACAAAAAAGGAGCCGGTAGTTCGAAAAACGGACGTGAATCGCATAGTAAGCGTTTAGGTATTAAAGTTTTCGGTGGTCAGTTAGCTATCGCAGGAAACATTATTGTACGTCAACGTGGTACAAAACACCACCCTGATAAAGGTGTTGGTATTGGTAAAGACCATACTTTATTTGCATTAGTTGATGGAACAGTTGTTTTCAGAAAGAAAGCTGATAACAAATCGTATGTTTCTATTCTTCCTTATGTTGAAACAGAAGTAGTTGCTGAGCCGGTAAAAAAAGCACCAGCTGCTAAAAAAGAAGCTGTAGCTATTGAAGTTGAGGCTGCGCTTGCACCAGCAAAAGCGAAAAAAGCATCTGCAAAAAAAGAAGAAGCTACTGAAGAAGCTGCACCAGCAGAATAGTAAGTACTAAACAATATTTAAAAATCCCGATGAAAATCGGGATTTTTTTTTGCCCGCGATTTTGCAAAAAAAAACACGCCTTTGCAGGTGTCATTATAATGATTAACGATCAAAAAAACATTTCTACTTAAAAGCGGTTAATGAACTCTTTCTTTCATGTCATTACAATATTGAATTTGCCACTTATCAAAAAAAAATATTGAATTAAATTTTTATACTAAAAATTTTAGTATAGATTTGCTTAAAGGCGACATTGATATCGTCTCTGACATTTAAACAGATTTTTTCGAACAAATCGGCCCCGTTGTCGATTGTTTTGCTTATATTTTTTTCTATGACCGTAACCGTTTTAGCTATATTAGAAACCGACTTCAAGCCTGATACCTCCTTGGGAAAAATTATGAACGAGCGGCTGAAAATTGCATCAGCCGATTTACAGGATATCCATCTGCAGCCATTACACGCCATGGGGCAGCGCAGCGACGATGTGGTTGTTTACATAAGTTACAATCCAAAGTATAAAATCAGATGGCGTGTAGTGAACGATGTTTCGGAAAATGTAGAGAACTTTGTTGCCCAAACATGTGGCGAACTGGGTTATATCCATTGGAAAACGAATGCAATCAATATTTTTAGAGGAAGCGAATAGCTGCTGGGGATTGGAATGACGAGCTTTTTTAGCGAATCGCCATTCAGTACCTGTTGGATGAGAAGCTGAGCTTTAATTTTTTAGCAAAAAATCAGTATCGCATGCCGTAAGTACTGAGTGTCTAAAATTTCGTGTCATTCTGAACGCCCGCCTGACCGGACGGGCAGGCAGTGCATACAAGCTCGTATGGCGTCATCTAAGAACGGTCGTCATCCTCAGCTTGACTGGGGATCCTTCCTCAAAGTATCCTATCGTGTGGACACTCTACCAATGACAGATTCTCAAATTTGGTCGTCTTTTCGACTGTAGCGCAGCGGAACGGAGAAATCTTTGAAGCATTTTTTCACTGCGAAATCCAAAGATTTCTCCGCTTCGGTCGAAATGACGATTCGCCGAAAAAACTTGTCATGCTAACTCCTTTAATTTTCCAAAAAATTGACCTCTGAGGATGACGACCGTTTGTGTAGAGGCGTATAAACAGTAGGTGTAAAACGTCAATGGTAGAGGACTACAAATATTTTTGTTTTCCTCCGGTAGAAACGGTCTTCGACTGAGTTTATCTTGAGCGAAGTCGAAAGGCTCAGACTGACATTTATGAAACAGACTGAGCTCAATACAACTCAAGTCGAAAGGCTCAGACTATGCTCAATACATGTTCAAGGTCGAAAGGCTCAAACTGGCAGTTATCAAATAGACTTAAGACTTAAGACTCCTGACTACAGACACTACGGACTAAACCAAAAAGCCTCCGCCCAACAAATCGTTTCCTTCGTAAAATACGGCCGACTGACCAGGCGCTATCGCCGATACGTTGTGGTCGAAAACCACCCGCATATTGTTTTTCTCCTGTACAATTGTGCTTAACATTCCGGCGTCTTTGTAACGAATTTTCGTAATCACATCGTTCATCGGTTCTTCAATGCTTGCATATTTAATCAGGTTTACGTTTCGAACAAGTGCTTCTCGGCGTTCAAGTTCTTCTGCACGTCCTAAAACTACAGTGTTGCTTTCGGGCAATATCTGTGTAACAAACATAGGCTCTCCGAAAGCCACGCCCAAGCCTTTGCGTTGCCCGATGGTGTAAAACGGGTAGCCTTTATGCTGCCCAACAACCATTCCGTTACTTAAAACGAAGTTGCCACCAGCAACACGATCTTCTAAATCTTCAACTTTATGTTTCAAAAAGGCTCTGTAATCGTTATCAGGCACAAAACAAATCTCGTAGCTTTCTGATTTTTTTGCCAGTTCCTCTTGGCCCATATCCAATGCCATTTGTCTTATTTCTGCTTTGGCAAAGCTTCCTAACGGAAATTTGGTGCGTGCAAGGTTCTCTTGCGAAACACCCCAAAGCACGTAAGACTGATCTTTGTTTTCATCTTTCCCTTTCGAGATTACGTAGCGTCCGCTATCTTGTTGGCGAATATTTGCATAATGCCCGGTTGCGATAAATTCACAATCTAATTTGTTTGCCCGTTTCAACAGTGCTTCCCATTTAATGTGCGTGTTACAAAGCACGCAAGGGTTTGGCGTTCTGCCCGCTAAATACTCATCAACGAAATTATCGATCACATAATCGCCAAATTCGTCACGTATATCCAAAATATAATGCGGAAATCCGTAGTTTACGGCAAGCGTTCGGGCGTCATTTATACTATCAAGCGAGCAACAGCCGGTTTCCTTACTGCTCCCTCCCGATGAGGCATAATCCCAGGTCTTCATGGTTAAGCCAATTACCTCATAACCTTGCTCGTGCAGCATTACAGCCGCTACCGAACTATCAACCCCGCCACTCATGGCCACCAGAATTCTACCGTGTTTACTCATCTTTAAATAATAGGATGCAAAAATAAGGTTTATTTAATTGAAATTATTTAAGGCAAGTCAGTTACTTGTAAAAACAAAAGGCGGCAAGGTTCAAAACCTGACTGGTTCTATAAGCGGTTAAACAAATCAATTTAAACCTATAAAAGGCTATTTGTAAACTTCATTTTAATGCCGCTTTGGAAATTCTGGATTGTCTTGAAAATCTCTATCAATGTTACCTTATCAATCTTCGTTAAACTGTTAACCTCAATAAAGTTATTGGGGGCAATTTGATCATTTAATATTTGTTGCGACTGATTTTTTAGCCTCAAACCCATTAAATAGTAGTAAGACTGCATCAGCTCGTTATATTGAGTTTCATTGAATACGCCAAGGTCTTTTAAGGCACTCAGCCTTTCTCCAGTATTCTCTTTCTGAAAAATTCTATTTTGAAGTGCATACACGCGAACCAAATCTACAATAGGGGTCATGGCCGTTTTAATGTCGAAGCCTTGCTTACTTTCGATTTTTTGCGTTTTTATGTTCTTAAAATAGGTGAGGGGCGGTTCGTATAATAGTGCATTTTTGGCCAGATACAAATAGAATTTCTCTATAGGCTTTTTCAGTTCCTCATCTACAGCAAGCCTCAGCTCGTGCATAATATCAGGGTCGCCGTAAATTGCCCGGCAATCGAAAAATGCGGCAAATTTAACTGCAGCTTCCGGCACCGCTTGCTCGATCCAGTTTTTGTAATTGTATTTCCAGTGCGAAAGTGAATGCGTCCAGTTCGGGTTGGTGGCCATGTAATCGCCATCGCAGTACACAAAACCCACATAATTTAGCCGGTCTGAAACCTGAGTGGCCAGATCAAGAAAATACGCACGAACCATTGCCCGCTTTTCTTCGGGCGTATCTTCATAAATGATTGCATTATCCTGATCGGTTTTAAGGCTCAATTCTTTCCTGCCTTCGCTACCCAACACCATAAAAACGAACTTTGCCGGCGGAGGCCCCAGTTTAGAAATGACGTCGTCGATAATCTTGTTCGAGATGGTGTCGGCAATGGTGGTAACCACTTCGTTAACAATTTGCGCATGCACACCTCTTCCGAGCAGCTGGGCCACAATTCGGGGCGCTTTTTGCCATTTAGCTCTTAAATCAGCGGTATTTACGGCCGATTTAACCGACTGAATAAATACAAGCGGCGACTGTGCTTGCTCGCTCAAAAGCCTGTTTCTGCTTAAAAAACCAACATAATCGCTTCCTTGCTTTACCAAAAGGTACCGCGATTTGCTGCTGAACATCAGCAATATGGCCTCGTAAACATACACGTGATCGGAGATGCTGACAATGTGCTCGTCCATCACTCCGCTAATTGGGCCTTGCGGATCGAGTTTGTTGGCTATAACGCGATCACGCAACGTAATATCGGTTACGAAACCTAAATATTCGTTTTTGTCATTTTCGATAAATAAACAACTGGTTTTATTTTCGGCCATTTTTTTCGCGGCCTCGAAAATTGGCGTTTCAGGTGTGCAGCTAACTATTTTCCGATAGGTAATATCGCTTATTCGGGCGCTGTAAAGTTGATCGGTAAATAAATAGTTGTCTTCTAATGAGCTGCTTTGGCGGTAACGTTGCGCAAATTCCTCATCGAGCATCTTTTTGCCGAATTCTGTTGCAAAATAATCAAAGAAGTCGCCGAAATCGGTACATAGTTTTTTAAACTCTTTGCGTGCCAAAAAGTAGGTTTTGGTTCCTTTTTTAGCTTCAACGTGCGTTAACGATTTCTTTTTGTTGAACAGGACCGATATTGCGCCAAAGGTTTTGCCAGGTTGATGAATTTCTGTGTTTATTTTATGCTTCGCCGAATCTAAAAAGTAACTCTCAAGCGTTCCTTCTACCACAATTTCGACGCCTTTCATTTTTTGCGATGATGCATACACCTTCGTATCTTCTGCAAATTCGTTAACCTCTAAAAGTGCGGCCAGCTTATCGATTACTTCGTCGGGAAGATTTTGATAAGGTGCAGTATTTTTTAAAAAGATCAGTTTCTCGTTCATGCTTTAAAAAGAGAATAGGCGGCTCAAAAAATTCTTTGTAGGCGCATTTTGGCTGATGTCGAATTGATTGTTCTGCTGGTAGATTGTTTCTTCGGAAATCGCTCCGGTTTCTAGCAAATAAAAAAATATTTTAGCCGTGTTTATGGCATCGGCCAGTGCATTATGAAAGGTTTCGGGTGGTTGGTTAAAAAGCTCTTCATAAAATTGATTCAACTTTAAAAGCTCAACGCCAGGTGTTCTAACAAATGGCGCACTGGCTTTCATTGTGCAATACATGGGTGAGTTTTTAAGGGGGCTTTGCATGCCGATACGCTCAAACTCTACATTAATCATGTGGTAATCGAACTCAATAAAATGTCCGATAACCAGCGGTTTGTAAGTGAGGAGGTCGTGGTTTAGCGAATTGAGAGCCACCTCTTTCGAAGTGCCGTTTGCCATTAAAAACGCTTCCGTAATGTGATGGATTTTTTGCGATGACTTATCGATCTTAAAATCGGTACACCTGATGTAATAGTTTTCCCTTTTTACCTCGTTGTTTTCGCTATCGAAAAGAATCCATGCGATTTGAATAATGTGGGGCCAGTTTTTTTCCTTGTAATAAGGCGCCGACCAGTTTTTTGGTAAACCAGAAGTTTCGGTGTCTATTATTAAGAAAAAGTTTTGCAAGTTGATATTTGTGTTAGGGTTTGAAATCAGGATGAATCAATCGGCTAACCAAATATAGAAATAAAATATAAGCGAGCATATATTTTAATGGGAGGGAGGCAATCGCTATTTCAAACCTATGAGGCGTTTACTTCCCCATAGGTTCGCAAAGGTGGGTTTACAGATTTAACGCACAAAACAGCAATGCGGCTAAAACGGCGCCAATGATCGGGCCGATTATTGGCACCCAGGCGTAGCCCCAATCGCTACCGCCCTTGCCTTTCATTGGTACCAGGGCATGCACAATTCTTGGTCCGAGGTCTCTGGCCGGGTTTATTGCATAGCCGGTTGTTCCTCCGAGCGATAGCCCAATAACCCACACCAAAAAGGTTACTGGTATTGCGCCCATCGAGCCCAGTCCAATTGGTGTGGCACTTTCTTTTGGTCCCATGCTCGCATCGGTAAAATGAAAAATCACCAAAATTAATACAAACGTACCAATGATCTCTGAAAGGAGGTTCGACATTTTATTTCTGATTGCGGGCGCAGTGGCAAATGGTGCCGCTTTTAATGCCTGCTCTTCGGTTGCATCGAAATAATCTTTATACATTATCCAAACCAAAAAAGAGCCAAGCATTGCCCCGCCAATTTGCGCTAAGATGTAAAAGGGAACCAAATGCCAGTCGAAACCTTTTCCGATGGCAAGACCGAGCGTAACTGCCGGGTTTAAGTGTGCGCCGCTTGATGGGCCAGCAATTACTACACCGATAAATACCGCCAGCGCCCATGCGGTTGTAATTACCATCCAACCACCTCCGTTTCCTTTTGTTCCTTTAAGTACTACATTGGCTACAACGCCGTTTCCAAGAAGAATCATCAACGCGGTGCCAATAAATTCTGCTAGATATACATTCATGTTCTTATATTTTTAAGCTTTAACCTTACGATCTTAAGCAGTAATTAGTATCTGTTGTTAATCTTCAGCGTTTACCCGTGCGGCTTTTACTGCCCTGTTCCAGCCCTTAATTCGTTGCGAATTGTCGATTCCATCTTCGGCAATAAAAGTCTTGTTAATTTTCCATTGCGATCTGATTTGATCGATGCTTTCCCAAAATCCCGTAGCGAGGCCAGCCAAATATGCGGCGCCAATGGCGGTAACCTCCGTTACCTCTGGGCGTACAACCTTGCATTTTAGTAAGTCGGCCTGAAACTGCATAAGCAAGTTGTTGGCGGTTGCGCCACCATCAACACGCAGTTCGGCAATTTCTACCGCTGCATCGGCTTCCATTGCCTTTAAAACGTCCATTGTTTGGTAAGCAATGCTTTCGAGGGCGGCACGGGCAATGTGCGATTTGTTTGTGCCACGGGTTAGGCCGGTTATGGTTCCACGGGCATGCTGATCCCAGTGCGGTGCGCCCAAACCTGCAAACGCCGGTACAACATATACGCCATCGGTATCTTTAACCTTTTGCGCCAGTGTTTCTACATCGGCCGATTTAGAAATTAACCCCATTTCGTCTCTTAGCCATTGCACAACCGCTCCGCCGATAAAAATACTCCCTTCCAATGCGTATTGAATATCATCCTTTATTTTCCAGGCGATTGTTGTAAGTAGGTTGTTGTTCGAAATTTTTGGTTGAGAGCCGATGTTCATTAACATGAAACACCCCGTGCCATAGGTGTTTTTCACCATGCCGACTTTTGTGCACATTTGGCCAAATAGTGCCGATTGCTGATCGCCGGCAATACCTGCGATCGGAATTTTAGCCGCAAGGATTTTGCCTGCTGTTTCGCCGTAAACCTCGCTCGATGATTTAACTTCGGGCAGCATCGATTTCGGGATATTAAACTGAGCCAGTAATTCATCATCCCAGCTCAGCGTGTGGATATTGTAGAGCATGGTACGCGATGCATTGGTTACATCGGTAACATGTACTTCGCCAGCGGTTAGTTTCCAGATTAACCAACTATCAATGGTACCAAAAGCAAGCTTTCCGGCTTCGGCCATTTCTTTGGCCCCTGGTACGTTTTCTAAGATCCATTTGGCCTTGGTTGCCGAAAAGTAAGCGTCGATAATGAGACCTGTTTTTTCCTGAATCTTTGGTGCCAGTCCCGCACCTTTAATTTCATCACAATAAGAAGCCGTTCGTCTGTCTTGCCAAACAATTGCGTTGTAAACTGGTTTTCCCGTTTCTCTGTCCCAAACAACGGTGGTTTCTCGCTGGTTGGTGATGCCTATTGCGTCGATATCCGTTGCCGATAAACCCGCTTTAACGATTACCTCGGTGGCCACGGCAAGCTGCGTTGACCAAATCTCTAACGGATCGTGCTCTACCCAGCCGGGTTGAGGATAAATTTGGGTGAACTCCCTTTGTGCGATGGCAACAATCTCGCCGTCGTGATTAAAGATAATAGCCCTCGAACTTGTGGTTCCTTGATCGAGGGACAGAATGTATTTACTCATATTGGGATGATTTGGTTAGTATTATGGGGCTAGGATTTCCGCCCGGCTATATTCATTTGTAAGATGGATATAACCATCGGCTAATTTATTAAATGTTTCGATTTGATTCGTTTCCCAGGTATCATTTGTTGATAACTCATTTGCCAGTAACGATGCAACCTTCGGTGCCATTTCTTTTGCAGCACGTGCATCGATGAACAAAACCCTCAACCTGCGACTTAAAATGTCTTCAACGGTTTCGGCCATTTCATTTCTAACGGCCCAAATTACTTCTGCCAGCTGATAGGGGAACCTGGGATGCAACGTTTGATTTAACTCGGGATTGCGTTCCATTAAGCTTTCGATTTCCTTCCTGTCTGACCCGTAAATATTCAAATGATGTTGATCGGTAGCTTCCGTACAACCATGAATCGGCAGATTTTGGGTGGCACATGCTTTCGGCTGCAATGCGGCATGTGCGATGGCAAGGTCGACGGTTTCTTCTGCCATTTTTCGGTAAGTTGTCCACTTGCCGCCTGTAATGGTGATTAATCCTTTGGCGGAAACAACCAGTTTATGGTCACGGCTGATTTCTTTGGTGCTGTTGCCATCGCTGTTTGTTGGCGCAGCAAGCGGCCGTAGGCCCGAGAAAACACTCAAAATATCGGTTTCGGTTGGTTTCTTATTTAAATAAGCCGCTGCTGTGTTCAAGATGAAGTCGATTTCCGTTTTAAGCGCCCGCGGTTCGAGGCTGTGCTCGTCCAGTGGTGTATCCGTTGTTCCCACCAGAAGATGTTCGTGCCACGGCACAGCAAAAAGCACCCGCCCATCTGAGGTTTTTGGGATCATTAACGCCGATTCGCTGTTTAGAAACTCCTTTTTCAATACAATGTGTACACCCTGGCTTGGGCGTACCATTTTCTTCGAGTTCGGATTACTCATCTGTAAAATGTCGTCGACAAAAACACCAGTTGCGTTAATTACTACTTTGCCAATAAACTTCGCTTTCTGTCCGGTAATCAAATCTTCGGTTTCTATTCCTGTAATACTTTGTTCGTTGTTTTTTATAAGGCCGATTACCCTGGTGTAAGTAAGCAGTGTTGCCCCTTTTTCTATCGCGGTTTGGGCAATATTAACGGCCAACCGTGCATCATCAAACTTACCATCGAAATAGCTTATTCCACCTTTAAGCCCTTTCGCTTTAATTCCGGGCATTTTGGTGAGCACTTCCTCTTTCGATAAGAACTTAGATTTTCCGAAACTATATTTTGCCGCAAGCCAGTCGTAGATAGATAGCCCTGCAAGGTATTTAGCTACAGAAAACCAGCTGTAGCAGGGGATAACAAACTCTTCTTTGTTTACCAGGTGTTTTGCGTTTTGCTGCAACAGCCCACGCTCTCGCAATGCGTGCCTTACCAAACCAACATCGCCTTGTGCCAAATAACGAACGCCACCATGAACAAGTTTTGTACTGCGGCTGGAAGTGCCTTTTGCAAAGTCTGATTGCTCTACCAACAGCGTTTTGTAACCGCGGGTTGCGGCGTCTAAAGCAGTGCCTAAGCCGGTAGCGCCCCCACCAATTATAATGATGTCCCAAACGGTGTCTTCAGCGATTTGATGTTGGTGGAATCTTTTCATTTTTGATAAAAGTGTAATAAAACGAAACAATACGCAATTATAAGAAATCATTATCGAAATAATATTATATGTGCGTTAAAAAAACATTAAATATTTAAGTAAAATATCTGATAGACTGTTTTTATTATTATTTTGCACTACCTTAATTAAATATGATATGATGAATTTGGCTGAAAGGCACCAGTTTATTTTAAGTCGCCTGCAACGAGATCAGTATATAAATGTGGTTGATTTGTGTAAGGAACTGAAAGTTTCGTCTGTTACGATAAGAAAGGATTTAAAACTACTTGAGGATAAAGGTTTACTTTTTAGAACACACGGCGGAGCTACTATAAACAACCCTTACACTGTTGACAGACCGGTTAATGAAAAGGAAAAAATTCAGTCGACAGAAAAGAACAAGATAGGGGCGGCGGCAGCAACGTTACTAAATGATAACGATTCAATTGTAATTGCATCGGGAACAACGGTGCTTTATTTCGCCAAAAACATTGTGCCTCCCACCAACGTAACCGTGGTAACATCGGCACTTAATGTGGCCCTCGAACTGATGAGGGAACCGAGTATCGAAGTCATTCAATTGGGAGGCTTGCTAAGAAAAAGCTCTTCTTCGGTAACCGGCCCTTACGCCGAGCAGGTTTTACAGGGCTTTTATTTTAACAAGTTTTTTTTGGGTGTAGATGGAATTGATTTAGACTTCGGTTTAACCACTACAAATGCCATGGAGGCACACTTGAACCGTAAAATGATCAGTGTATCGCAAAAGACGATCGTGCTGGCCGACTCAACAAAATTTGGCAAAAGAGGCTTCGGCAAAATCTGCGGTTTAGAAGAGATAGATCATATTATTACCGATAAAGGAATATCTGAACAAATTGTAAAACATTTAGAGGGTTTAGGTGTTACTGTTACTATCGTATAGCAGCACCCCTGCAATGCGATTAATCCCAAACGTATAATTGAAATGGAAAAAAAACGAATTCACATCCTAGAAGACGATCAAGAGATTAGAAATGTAATTGAAATTTTACTAAAAGAAGAAGGCTTCGAACTTCAGCTTTCCTCATCATTTGCCGAGTTGAAAAAGAATATTCAAGACGCTATGCCGGATCTTTTTTTACTTGATGTAATGTTGCCTGACGGTAACGGTGCAGAGATTTGCGAGGACTTAAAAACAGATGTTTTTACAAAACATATCCCAATAATTGTAATGTCGGCACAAAACAATAGCGAGCAAAAAGCGATCGATGCCTTTGCAGACGATTATATTAGCAAGCCGTTTGATATTTATAATGTTTTGGAACGTATTAATGCACAGATAGACAAAAGCAAAGCGAATAGAATCGCAAATGTTTAGACTTTTTAAGAGCATAACAAAAGGCTGATCGAAACTGATCAGCCTTTTTTTTATTTTTAATTGAAATAATAGCCGCGTTTGAATACGAAAAATTAGACTGCAAAGAGCCCTGATGGAAATCAGGGCTTTTTTTATGGTTTAAAGTTTAATACGCTACACAGTTTTATGACCCAGTCATTTTTTAGTATAGTATAATTTATTTTAAGGGTTTCGTCATGAGTTAAGCGGGGTTGGTGTAATTTTTTGATTTGGTTCTCCATCCTAAAACTCCAACCTTCAGTGTAAAAACCTACTCCAAATAGTTGTGAAGCGTATAAAATTGAAAAGTACACCTATTCGTGCTCAAATTGGCCCGACTTGGAAGTATATAATTAAGTAATACATTTGTTACGAATCATCCGTGTTAAAAATTGAAACAGCAAAACAATTATAATATGGAACACAAAACCACAAACAAAGCGAAATTACTTTCGCTTCTACTAATCTTTGTAATAGCTTCTACGGGGGCATGTAAAAAAGATCGAGGAGAGCAAATTGACAAATTACCAAAGACATTTGATTCCAAACAAGAGGCAAAAGTTTACATCAACCGAAAATTGAATGAGTATGGAAAAATTTTAGCGAAGTATGCCATAAATCCTGAAATGCGTAAGCTAGTAAATAGTAAAGTAGCCGAAAAGTTCGATGGGGATTATAATGTGCTCTTAAAAGATCTACTAAAGAATAGCCCTTCTGAAAAGCTATTTTTAAAGTCAAACTTAAAAATGACTATTGCTCCGACTCCGGCTGCACCAGCAATTGAGCCACTTAATTTACAGCTGTTAGAAGTGGCGCTTATCGAGCCACTTATTGTAAATGGAGAAACCATGTATCCACAAATTTACATCCCTTTTTTTGAAGAACAAGAGTTAGAGCCAATCGAGCCAGGAGATCCCGGAACACCAATAGAGCCAGACCCATGCTTGCATGTCGTTTCTAATTCTTTAGAACCCGTTTATCCAAATCCAGTTATCGTGGCATATGATGGAGAAGAAAGCACTGGCCAAGAAACATTTACTGGTTACACATACGATCAAAACGGATTGCTTATCGAAAACATACCTGTAGATGAATGCTTCGCTAAAAGACATCGAGTTTGGGCTGTAACTTTGAATGAAAGGCCTCCACTGCCTCCGAATATTGTAGCTGAACTGCCAACTTCTTATTCTGGGCAGAGCAACATTGCTCAGGCCGCGTTTATAAAAAACATGAAAATTAAAGTGAATAAGGAAAGTTGGCTCAAAGGCGCTAACGATTTGGAAATGACTTGGTCAATGAGTTGGAAAGATGGAGTTAATCCTATTACGAATACCTATGCTGTCCATCCGTTTGAACTAAGCACATTTAGAGGTGGTGCTGGTTTTACGTATATATATACCATAGGTCTGGGTAAATATACAAAAAGAGATGTCAAGAAAGGCAGAAACAAGGAACTCAATATTGACTACGCTGTATTTGGGAAACCAACAAGCTTTGTTTATGGTGGTGGGGAGTGGAATAGTATGAGAGACTGGTATGACAAGATGGGTACTCATATATACTATGTAATTTATGAACATGATACATGGGCTGACAAGGATGCTTATATTCCTGTTGAATCCCCAAAGGCAGGTTTTCCGAATACAGTTAAAGTAATTGCTTTGTCAAATAATTCGCCTTATATTTCGGGACGTATAAAAATTGTGCCATTTGGCGCCATCGCAATTGGCTCGTCAACTTATCTAACAATCCAAGAAAATGATCAAATATATTTCCACGCAACAAATAAGCCTTAGCCATATGTTGAAAACACTTAAGATATTTATTATCGTGTGGCCCTTAATTTTAACCTCTGGAGCCTATGCCCAAAACTCAAAAAAAAATAGTATTTACATCGAAGCCTTGGGCAATGCCGTATTTTACTCGATAAATTACGATAGAACTTTTAAGGTATCGGAGCACTTAAACTTAATACCAAGAGTTGGGTTCATGTATTTCCCATTGACCAGCTTTAAAAGTAACCGCGATTATAGTGATGTCTCTATCCCTTTGGAACTTAATCTCACCTGGCATAAAAATCCTGCAACTAAAAATTTCCCCGAATTGGGCTTGGGTCTGAATTTTATCGGAATGATAGATGGTTACAGCCTGGATGAATCGGGCAGTAAGGAAAACATTAGTACTCGTTTTGGCCGTGTAACCACGTTAAGGGCAGGGTTTAGACATCAAAAACGAGAAGGCGGACTGATGTATAGAGCGGGATTATTAACGCCGATTACGCAAGATAAGTTTTCGGAAAATAAAGTTGGTGACGACATATTCTATCGCTTGTATATAGGTTTCAGTGTAGGCTATACCTTTTAGATATCAGCTTAACCCACCCAAACGAATTGTTAGGGTGGGTTTATAAAAAATAGTTAACCAAATAAACGCTGACAATTTTGCCATCCCCAAATTTTGATAGCCCACTTTATTCATGTGTACGGCTAATTCGGCTGTAAATTAAATTCAAATAATAATTTGGTAATTGACATAATCGGTCGTCATCCTGAGTTTTAATTTTTCAGGAAAAATCAATATGAATGACGTTTGCAATTTGTTTGTTCGCTATCTGCGCTATGCGTCTCCCTCTGAAGGGGGCAGTGCCAAAGGCATCCCTTTGGGAGGGGATGATTTCCAAAAAATCCTCTCCCTTTGTAAGTATTCCTGCGTTTTTCGATTGTGCAACCCTCTCCAAAGAGGGACAATACGACAATGCTTTAAACCCACATACTAAAACGTCAATGGTAGTGATAAGTTTTTAGAAAAAAAGGAGTTGGGATGACAGGTTTTAACATAATCAAAGGTAGCCATTTCATCATTGCGAAGCTGGAGTTGAGCCTTTCGGTTACGCTCAAGATAAACTCAGCTGAAGCAATCTTAAAACGCCGCCGCAGGGAGATTGCTTCGTACCTCGCAATGACGACCGTTCATAGAAGGTGTCATTGGTAGAGATCAGGCGGCCGGATAAATCCAGTATGTGACAATCTCTTTGGTTTTAAAGATAAAACACTCAATACGGCAAGAAACTAATAGGCTTGAATTAAAACTTCTGCAGGAATTTTGAGTGCTTCAGTCAGTTTACGAATCATCGACAAGCTTAACTTCCTTTTGCCGGATAGGATTTCAGATTTTCTTGAACGGGTTCCCAAAATAGTGCTCTCATTCTCAGATAAATTCATTTGTTCCATGCGGAATTTTATTGCCTCCAGTGGATTTGGATGGGTTACCGGATACTGGATCAACTCGTATTCCTTTACCAAAATGCTTAGGATTTCAAGCTCATCAGTACCTACCGAACCAGCTACAATGTCGGTTTGCATAAGCTCCTAAATGCGTTCCAATGCATCATTATATGCACGCTCAGTTTTAATTGGTTTTAACATAACTTATTGTTTTAGCATTTATCTTATCGTATTGTTGATGCGTTCCAAACCAAAAACAACAAAAACAATTTTCGAACGGTATTCAATATCTACAATTAAGCGTAGATGTCACCCTGAGCGGAGTTGAAGGGCAAACAAAAAAGCCTGTAATTTACTTACAGGCTTTATAATATTCTACTAGATTTTTGGCGGAAAGCGAGGGATTCGAACCCCCGGACCTGTTACAGTCAACAGTTTTCAAGACTGCCGCATTCGACCACTCTGCCAGCTTTCCGGAGGCAAAAGTACAAACTCCGGCGAAAACTGCAAACTATGATTCACTTTTTTTTATATAAAGTTTATAATTGCTTAACGCAGAGTATAATAAAAATTATTTCTTACGGATATTTTCCTCAATTGAGGCCGATTTCTTAAATAAATTAAAAGTCGGGCGAATAATCTTTACGCTTCTTTTACTTACATCTACGCTGGCATTTAACTCAAATCCGATTAACAAAATGAGCGAGTTGAGGTACAACCAAATCATCACCACGATTAATGTGCCAATAGAACCGTACACCTTATTGTAAGACGCAAAATGATTAATGTAAAACGAAAAGCCCCAAATGGTAACAAAGGCCAAAATAGTAGCCAGCCACGAACCTGCGCTAAACAGTTTCCATTTTTTTGCGTGCGACGGGCCGTAACGGTAGAGAATCGAAATTGTGATAAAATACAACACGCCCAGTAAGGCCCACCTTGTAAACTGAATGGCATAAACCGCCAGGCTTTCCTCAATGTGCAGATAACTCAGCAAGATTTCGCCAAAGGCCATCGCTGCAATGCAGATTACGATCGAAAAAAAGATTACCATTGTTAAAATCAGTGCAATTAAGCGCTGTTTTAGCCAGCTCCGCGTTTCTATCACCAATGATGATTTGTTAAACGCCTTCATCAGGTTTGTAACTCCATTGGTAGCAAAAAAAATAGCCGATAAAAACCCGAACGATAATAAACCGCTATTTTGGTTCTTCACAATATCTTTAAGTGTACTTTCGAAGGCCAGAAATGCATTGTGCGGCAAAATAAGTTGAATCAGGCTCAGCAGCTTATCCTGAAAACCATCAACCGGGATAAACGGTATCAACGTAAACAAAAAGATAATGCTCGGAAAAATGGCAAGCATAAAACTGTACGCCAGCGACGAGGCCTTATTGATAAGCGTATCTTTCGCAATTTCTCTGAAAAAGAAGGTAGAAACGGTATACAGCGGTAGGGGACTAAACCCTGGTAAAACGCAAACCTTTGTCCATTCAATAAATCTAGAATAGAGCTTAACGTGTAATAATTGCCGGTGTAACCATTCCATTTATTTTTTGTTAAAAAAAAGTACGAACTTTTTTCATAAAACTTTCGGGCGGGTGGCAGGGCTTTCGCGTTGCCTTATCAACAAATACCAATGTAGTTGATGCCACATTGATCAGCTCATTGATTTCGTTGTAAACCTCGTAATCAACCTTTAAGCGCACAGATGGTAGCGTTTTCACGATAGACTTCACTGTTAAAACCTGATTATAGCGTGCGGGTTTTAAAAATTTGGAGGTCATCTCCAAAATCGGGAGCATTACGCCTTCATCTTCCATGGCTTCGTACGACATGCCCGAACAAGCTTCAAAACATTCCGTTCTTGCAATTTCATAATACTGCGCATAATTGCCATGATGCACAACGCCCATTTGGTCGGTTTCGGCATAGCGAACCCGAACCTTAGTTTCGTAGGTGAACATTATTTAAAGATGTTTCGTTTATTTAAAGCCTCCCGGTATTTTTTCGCATTTGCCTCATGCTCTGCTTTCGTTTCGGCGAAATTGTGGTATCCCGAAAAGTCCTCTTTCGCACACATATAAATGTAATTGTTCTGCTGGCGATTTAGCACCGCATCAATGGCATTTATGCTCGGCATCATAATTGGTCCCGGAGGCAAACCAGCATATTTATACGTGTTATAAAGCGATTGTACCTGCAGCAGCTTGTTGGTTACCCGCTTTACCGTAAAATCATCATTGGCAAAAATCACCGTCGGATCTGCCTGCAGCAATATCCCCTTGTTCAACCTGTTTAAGTACAAACCCGCTATAATTGGCATTTCCTTATCGTAAAGCGCCTCCGCATCAACAATAGATGCCAATGTATAAACCTGTGCCTGCGTTAAGTTTAGGCTTTCGGCTTTTTGCCTGCGCTCCGCATTCCAAAACGTATCATACTCCTTATTCATCCGCACAAAGAAATCGGCAGGAGAAATATTCCAGTACATTTCGTAAGTATTCGGGATGAACATCGTATATACGTTGTCGGTAGTAAAGCCGTACTTGCTAAGCAAAGCCGTAGAATCCAGCATGTTCATAAAGCTCAAAGAATCCGCCTCCAGGTTACTCGCCAAATAGGCGGCAAAGTTTTCTTTTTTCCTAATGTTATGAAACTTTAGTTTAACCGGTTGCTGGTTACCTGCCTTAATTGTGTTAATCAACGTGCGGTTCGTCATTCCCTTTTTCAATAAATACCTTCCCGGTTTTACGTTCGCCGGCAAATTCATTTTTCCCGCCGCCGCCTTAAATGAAGACAAGCTTACCAAAATGTCCTTTTGCTCTAAATTGGCAAGAAGATCGTCGTAACTGCTTCCGGTTTTAATATAAAGGTATTTTTGATTTTGGGTAATATTAGCCGCAAAGTACAGGCGGTAAACGTTTAGCGCAAAATATCCTCCGCCAACAATAACGATCAGCACAATGGCAATAATTACTTTTTTGGCGGCACTCATTTTCTTTTTTTTTGTATCGGTCATTTTTTTTGAAGCCCGTTTATTTGTTGGATAATGTAATATTGATTTTTGTGCCAATGGCAACTTTCGTTAGCGAATCCATAGGCATTGGGTCTTGCCTGGTAATTACCGCATTCGCACTATCGGTGATGGCCCCTTCGTAAATAATCGTTCCTAAACTCAGGTTTGATCCCTTCAAACTAAATTTCGCTTCATCAACTGTCAAACCCACCAACTGTGGTACATCTACTTCTCCGTTACCCCGTCCATCGCCCAAAACAAGATTAATTCTCGATCCTACCGGAATCTCATCGCCCGGCTGGATTGCTGCCCCACCAAACGAGGCTTCTAAAACTACATCACGACTTACATCCGGTTTATAAGTTGTATCGCCCAGCTTCAATCTCGAGCTTTCGATAATAGCCTGCGCTTCCCTCAGCGTTTTAAAGGCAATATCAGGAAACGTGGTATTTGGTGTTTTTCCTGCGTT
>Ga0308165_1003152_pt1 | contig 18151 bp, 17 predicted proteins | sample PhyWR2_FD_201032 | JGI IMG/M metagenome (GOLD analysis project Ga0308165, IMG submission 201032) | Phyllosphere microbial communities from UC Gill Tract Community Farm, Albany, California, United States - DLSLW.R2 | ecosystem: Host-associated > Plants > Phyllosphere > Unclassified | place: USA...
TAATGGCGGCCAGCGCCGTGCAGCGGGAGAAGGTCGTAAGCCTGAAGCCCGTGGCGATGCGCCTTCGTCACAGCAGCGCCGTCCGTATCGCGGCAACAAGAAACCAGCAACCACTGCGTAATTCTTGTCGCTGATATCACTAAAAGCCAACCTTCGGGTTGGCTTTTTTGTTTATGGTGCGAGGCGAGCGGTATTGCGGCCTTGCTGTTTGGCGAGATACAGGGCTTGGTCGGCATTTTCGATCAGCGTTTTAGCATCCACGCCGTTCTGCCACTGCGCAATGCCTTGGCTGAGTGAAACATACGGGGAAACGTCTGATTGATCGTGGGGCAGCGCTAAAGCGAACACTAAGTCCTTGAGACGTTTAGATATCTTTTCTGCGGCGTATTTATCCTGATCCGGCAACAAAATAATAAACTCTTCACCGCCATAGCGCCCCACCAGATCTTGGGCGTTGCGCACAGCCTGTTGGAAGCATTTGGCTAATTGGATCAGGCATGAATCACCCGCTTGGTGGCCATAGCGGTCGTTATATTTTTTAAAGTAATCGACATCAATCAAGATAATAGAAAAGGGACTGTCAGTTTTTCTCACCTGTTCAATAGCCTGCTGTAGTTTACGATCGAAATAGCGCCGGTTAGCCAACGTCGTTAGCGGGTCTTGCTGTGACATCAACGTGAGCTTATTCGCTAGCCGAACATTCTGATGTTCGCGCGTCACTGCCAGTACAAACCAGCGGCGTAATAAACGGCGTCCCGTTTCGAATAAGACGGCAAAGACCAAATACCCTGCGAGATATACCAAACTTAAGCTGCCACTAAAGAGCATTGCGTGCACAACGATGATGGCCCATATCGGCGTGGTGGCGAAAAACAGGTGCCGTGATGAGGGGTAAAGCGCAATTAATGACGACAGCATCAGCAAGGTTGAAATGGCAAAAATAAGATGACCAAAGTCGCTGTAGAACAGCAGCGAAAGAATAAAGCACCACATCAACCCAATGCTTAACGTGATGATAAGCATGGCGTGGTTAAACTGATTTTCAAGAATGCGGGTAAAACGCAAAACGGCCACGTAACCACACAGTATCACCATTATCACGATGAGCGCTTGTTCGAGCAGGGAGGAGAGAACGGGAGCCGCTGGTATTTTATAGCTGACGTAAAAATAATCGCGACAAAAAACAAATAAGACAAATGCGATTTGCACGCTTAATAACCAACTCACATTCATTTTTACGGCGCGGGTCTCAGCGACTTTAAGCCTGTCGTGCAGCGTCAACGTTCGTGATTGTGCATTCTTTTCAGTAAGCTCGATCATTGGTATGCGCCTAATAATTTTGGACGGCAACTCTAATGGATTTAAGAGAACAATTGAAATTTATTATGGGCTATCAGGAACAAAACGCTGGGATTTATTATGAAAAAGCGAAAGGCGTGAAGAAAGGATAAAGGGCGATGCCAAGGAGGGCAGCGCCAACTTATTTACAAACCGAAATCAAAACTGCATTACATAAAGCAACGTTACATGTAGTTGTATGCGTATACCGCGGCAGCCATGATGATCATGACGATGGTTATCTTGCGCATGGGAAGTCTCTTTGTCATTTTTGAGGGGCGGAGCTTAGCATAAGCGTAGCGCCTGCGTTATGACCCAGCTAGCAATCTTGGTTTAACAAGCATAAAAGCGATGGGCTATCGAGTATATAGCTGCCGGAAAGGCTGCTACCATAACGCTTTTAGCGCAGAGGGAGTTTGTGATGTCTAAGTTTCGGCCTTTTCTGGCGGTGTATATTATTGTTCGCCAGCAGCAGCGTATCTTACTGCTTCAGCGCCAAAATACAGGGTTTGACGATGGGAAATGGTCTTTACCCGCTGGGCATGTTGAAGAGGGCGAATCAGCGTTGACCGCCGCGATACGAGAAGCTGAAGAAGAAATTGGCATCGTCATTTCTCCATCGGCGCTAAAACTGGTTTACACGCTGCATCGCAAATCGGATGAAAGAACCTATATCGATCTGTGGTTTGAAGCCGATTGCTTTGACGGCGTTCCGGTTAACCAAGAACCCAATAAGTGCGCTGGACTGATGTGGAGCGATTTGCAAAACCTGCCGGAAAATACGCAGGAGTTTGTGAGAATGGCCCTGAACAACATGCAAACCAGTCACTATGGGAGTTTAGGACTGGAATAGGCTAGTCTGGTTTCTTCGGTGTTACCACAGAGGTCGCGGTGCTAATGGCGTTTCCTAAGCTTGCTGTTGCATTCGGAGTAATAGCCCACGTAGGCGTTGGTGAGCCTATATCGTCAAGGCTTTCCCACTTTATACTGCACCCCCCATTCTCCGGGCACCACGATTCGGTTCGGCTGCCAAAGGGGGACACGACTCCCTCGGCTGGCTGTAGTTTTCCATTGATAACCATTTGGAACAAGGTCACATAATAAGGCGTTGGGTTTTCAACCGTTACCAAGTTCCCATGCCTTTGCCAACTTAGCTGCTGGTAGACTTTATTTGGATCTCCTTTTAAACCTGAGGGGCGATAAATCAATTTATAGCGCGAACGAATAGCGACCTGTACTTCATTTCCATCAGGCATTCCGGACGGAATAGAGGCTATGCTCAATTGAAACAAACTCTCGCGATCTGAGGGTAAATCCCCTTCAGTGCGAATCAATCGAATATAGTTTTCTTTTTTCCCTTTCAGTTGTAAGAGCGGGGGAGTTGCCACAAAGGGGATATTGGTTTTCAACGCCGCCGTATTTTTGGCTAGGTTTCCCGGTGTGTTATCTGGCAATACTTTACTTTGTATCAGAAATTGGGTGTTTTCCGTATTTCTGATTAAAATAGAGAGGCCATTTTCTGTTTTTTCATTATAAATAAATCGGGTGCCACCCACCATAATGCCGGCATGACCTTTTAGCGGCCATGCACCTAATAACAGAACTGCAATCAGCAGATGTTCATTTTTTATATTAACAATATTTCTCATTTGAGTGCCTGTCAGGGGTATATTGTTTGAAACGTAGCCGTTGCATAAATTCTTCCACTCGTGACTTTCGAACTGACTTGAACCATTTGAGCGTAAAAAAGTAGTGATTTAGTTGGGGCATTATCAGTAATGTAATAAGGTTGAGTCTTACTACCTACGGGGATCACTTTTTGGTTCTCATCCATGAGTTTTACGGCAAAACCTGTCGCTGTGCTTTCAGGGTCGAGCTTAAAATAATCTGAAATAGATGTATCTGGTGTTCCTGAAAATAAGACCTCAACGCCATGCGCTAATGATCCACAGTTTTCTAGATTAATAGTAAAACTTTTTGCGGCAGACGTATCACCTGTACGTGAATAAGCTGTCAGAAAACGACCCAAAAACACTTGTTTATTGATGGAGTCTGATGACACAGAACAGGTTGTATTGGTGATGGTGCCGGTTATATTCACGGTGACATCGTGTGCCGAACCCACCCCCACAGAAAATAGGTTTAATAAAGCCGCAAGCGATAAAATATTTACACCTGATTTTTTATGTGGAAAAGCCAGTATTGATTTTTTAATTAAAGGTATTATTTTCATGTATTGCATCTCTACTGGTAGGCCATATCAAGATATAGCACAGCATCTGCTTTTCCTGCATCCACAGGCACTTGAGTGACTTGATACGCCACTTTAAACGTGAACTTATTAGAGCCTTCCTGTAATGGGAGCAATGCTGTCTTGCTATTTATAGGAATAATGTTATCTGCATCATCTTTTATTAAAACAGCAACACCTTTTGCCGTGTCCACGCTGTCTGGATTACTTAAACGCAGTAACCCAGGAGTATCGGGATCGGCCGTACCTGAAAGCGTTACCACGGTGCCAATGATTCCCTTATTACAATCAACCAGCGATAGTACAAAGGTCCCCCCGCCAAACACTTTTCCAACAGAGGTTAAGCTATTATTTCCGAAAGTTCCCAATGAGACACTGATATTGTCTTTATTCGTTTCCACCTTACAAGAGCTTGGTAAAATAGGAAGAATAAGCACTATAGGTGTTGATGAAAGGTCAACCGCATTTGCACTTGTTGAAAGTATACAAGACAGTACGAAAAACCATGTTTTCCAACGTTTGTTCATAATGTCACCTCTAATCCATGTTCAGTGTAACAAGTACATATGCCATATAGCCGCCTACATTGCTGGGAGGGGCTTTACCTGTTACTGAGACCATTTGGAACGTTAGCGGATAATCAAAATGACCATAAAGATTTTCCCCTTGCCACGTTGGGTTTGTCGGTACCGTATCAGCAATAGGGCCGTTAACTTGAAGCGGGGTGCCATCAGGTTTAAAGACTTGTATCCCTATATCGGGTTGCCCAGCAACACCTAATGTATAATTATCAACCTCAACGCCAGGTGAACTAATTGAGATATGAACTGTGTCTGCACCACTCTGCTCTCCACCTGCACATAATCCAGACCCTGTGATGCTTTTCGCCTCCCCGACCTTTCCTCCGGCACCTGCGGCAGTGAAATCTGCGGCAAATACGGCGGGCATCATTACCATTGATTCGGATGGTGTATAGCTGCAATACGGCGGTATATGAATATGACCAGATAAATAGACTTCAGTTAACCCCGTTTTATCCGATGGAACTACGGTGCCTTGTACAGAAGGATAACCAGTTACCATGATATATCCGATAAAATAATTATGAAGATCAAGATCGTGAGTGTTTATTATGTCGGGGTTAGCATAGAAATAAACAGAGGGGTAAATATTGTTTGGTATATTAGGCGTATTACCTGAAATATTACTTGCTGGGGCGCTCGAGGAAATCCCAGGGGATGTGCTCACCGTTAAAAGCGCGCTAAAGCCTTGTGAGAGATCGACAGCCGCACTCGTATCTGGGAATCGCGAACCATTAGGTGCCATTGACATCACCGTATAGCCGGTAGGCGTGTAGGCTGGGCAGGTAACAGGCCCCGGCTGAGCGACCGGCGTTGAGGAGGTATACGACATCCCAGTAACAGAACCCGCAGGCGATATTGTTATATTTGCATTGATATATATTCTGCGGACACCGCCCGTTGGCTCGCAGACTGTTGAGCTTGCACTGTGTGCCATATGGCTAAAAAAGCTAATGATAAATAATAACAACATTTTGAATGTGTTATTTGATAATACATTGCTACGCATGGTGTTCCTTTGAACTGAGCTTACTGCTGTCTCATCAAGAAATATGCCTAATGGCATAATATCTTGATGTGTTTTAATCGATGAGTGCATGATAACCCTCTGCTATTTACAGATTGCGGTGATATAGGTGATGGCTTTTTCCAAGCTATCTTCCGGCAATGTATATTCAGCCTCACATTGCGCATTTGCACCTTTACCCCACTGTGATTTCAGCGTTCCTTTTAAAGGCAGCCCTGTCATATATACCTGACCCGCATCGCCCACAATATTGCTGCCGCTAACATCAGCACGACTAACGCTAGCGCCGAAAGGTACTGGCTTACCGTTATAGGAGAGCGTGACGAGCGCTTTGATACCCACATGGGCATCAAATGTTGCACGCACAACGGCGCCTTGAGTCGGTACAACGTTAACCACGGCTTCATCAATATCGGTGTGGCTGTTTAAGGTGGTGGTATCCAGCGCAACACGGTTTTGGCGATATGTACTGGCGTAAGGCACGATCGCGTACCCGCGCCAGTCAGTTTTCACGCCGGTATTGTTTTCAACGCCGACGTTGTCAGCCCCAGGCGCTTCGATTAAGACGTTGGTATCACCAAGAGGCTGACCAAGTGTAATACCATGACGGTGAGCAATAACCCCGCCCGATACCCCGTAGTTAACCTGCTTATAGCCTGAACTGTAGTTGTAGCCTACGTTGGCGTTACCGTATCCACCCTGATAGCTTGCACTCACGGCGCCGCTGTTACCCACGTCGTTATTGCCATAGCCCTGTGAAACGCTGTAGCTTAAGTTGTTATTATCCAATAACGTTCCTGACAGACCCGCTTGCTGGGTCATATTTCCTTTGTTATCTCTATTGTTGCTATAAGTTAAGAATGCATTATTCGCAGAATGCATAGCATTATCTGAGTCTGGAGATAACCATTGTGATAACGGAATTGATACGTTAAGAGAAAAAATTTGATCTGCTTCAGGCTGGCCTTGTGCTTTATTATAGTTATAGGCTATAGAATAAGTTGCACCCCATGCCACACTGCCAAAACCAATTTGTAGGAACGTATCTTTTTCATCTGTATGCCAATAGCTTTGTTGACTACCAGATATATAGAAATTACTGTTATCGCCTATTTGCTGAGAAATATTGGCCTGAACCTTACCACGCTTAGTGTAGGCTAAATTATAATAATCAAAATATTCAGGGATATTATTTTTGTCTTTATCGTTATGATTGCTGTCATTGTTTTCAGAGTCGTTATATCCACTCATTCTTTTATACATGGTATCGCTAAGCGTATAGAAGCCTTCGGTGGAATAGCGATAGCCTAGCAATTGGAAGTTGGTACCAAAATCGTTGAGCGTTTTTGCGTAAAGAAAACGCATGGACTGACCTTGATGCGTGCTGTCATCAGCCAATGTACTGTTGGCCTGGGTGATATCAACGGATACGGCGCCTAGTTCACCGAAGTTTTTACCAATACCCAACGCTAAACTACGATAGTTATTGGATAGCTGGGCGCCGCCGTAGGCAGTGATACCGTATGGTAACCCCCACAGCATCGTAGCTTGTTCAAACGTTGATTTATCCTGCTCATCACCACCGTTTCTAAATTGACCAGCACTGATGGCATATTTAATTCGGCCTTCACGTTGCAAAACAGGCACACCGGCGAAGGGGACGGTGTATGAATTAATACTGCCATCGCTTTCTTCAACTAATACCTGCAGGTCACCGCTGGACGAAGTCGGAAATAGATCGTTGATCTCAAATGCGCCTGGTGCGACGTAAGTCTGATAAATTACGTAGTTATTTTGCTTAATCGTGACTTTGGCGTTGCTTTTAGCAATACCACGAATCGTTGGCGCAAAGCCTTTCTGGCTATCTGGCAGCATGTTGTCATCAGAAGAAACCTGAACGCCGCGAATAGGGTTACTATCGAACACATCGCTAGGCGTACTGGTATCGCCTGCGACTAATTCAGCCTTGAACGGAATAATGGTTCGTTCAACATAGGTGCTGATGTGCTGAAAATTATTAGTACTACTACTATTATCGGAGCTGGTGCTGTTCCACGAGCTGTTATCGCGTAAACGCCAAGGCCCTAAATTAATACCGCTTTGCAGGCTGAGGAATTTATCAGATTGCCTGTTACCTTCATTGGTGCTTTCATTACCTGTGAAGTTATAATTGAGCAATAATGCATTGATGCCTTCGTCCCATTGTTCTGGAGGAATATAACCACGAGCATCATTTTTCATGTTTATTTGTGGAATGCTGAGATCCAAGCGTTGATTTTCAAAATCAAAAGTTGCCTTAGCGCCAGGGATACTTTTTTCAACACCGACAATTTTATCTTCCGGAAGGTCTTTTAGACCCGGTATCGCTTTAACATTAACACCAATAGCTTCAAGTTCTTTAATGGTTAAGAACGGTGTTAGTGATGTATCGTCTGTAGACGCACTACCTTTTGGCGCCGCGGTTTTATCTATACCCGAAGCGTCTTTAGCCGATTTAAACTCAATATCACGAGCTGTGATAAACAAGCTATTAATATACACGTCGACACGATAACTTCCCGGTGCTTGCCCACCATCTTGGTTAAAACGCGTAAGGTCAGCAACCGCCGATGGGTCACTAGACAAAAAAGCCGGGTTAAAATATTGTTCTGCCATTGCATGAAACGGCACAATCGCCGTTAGAGATGAGAAAACAACGGGAATGCAACGATTAATAATGACCTTTGCTCGCCCTGAGGGCGCAAAGTGCTGTTGTTTTTTCATCTTGCTTTCAATCCTAGAAAATATACCGAATGGTTTAACCAATCCTTGGAGACAGAAACTAATTCTTTATGAAGAGCAGGTTTGCTCATCTGTTTTTGAACCATAGTCATTCAGTGTTTTGAATTTAATTGTTCCGCCAGGCCCACCTGACAGAGGCACGCTGGCTTCAGATTTAGGTGCTACCATGGTATTTGGGAGATCTTTGCCACCCGCGGTGAAATTGACCAACGTGACATAATACGGTGACGGGTTATTCACTTTCACTGTTCCGCCGTCTAGCTTACAGCGCAGAGTTTGAGGTGCGTTGATGCTCTGTGTTGGCAGATCGCTAGGACGAACAAACATCTTTATGGTGGTTTCTGTTGCAATTTGCAGCGCATTTTCGCCAGCTACAGGTTTTCCTGATGGAATTGCTTTACTTGAGAGGTAATAAAGCGATTCGCGATCGGTAGGAAGAGGGTTCTTACCCACATACATAATGCGGATGGTGTTCTCTTTCTGCGGCTGCATCACAAAAATAGGTGGTGTTACCACGAAGTCAGCGGACTTCTTCTCGTCTGGAGTGGCTACCCATGATTGGATCAGGAAAACTTTTTCCTTATCGCTATTGGTAATGGAAAGCGAAGTCTGAGCGGAATTCTGTGGGTAAATAATACGCGTCGCCCCCAGCGCTATGCCGCCGGCTATTGCCGTTGAAGCACAGCATAAAGAAATGGTACTCGCTAACAATAATCCTGATAGCACTCTTTTTTTGTTATATTTCATAATAATCTGACCTTTTTTTATTATGGTCTATTATTACGCTCGACCATAATGCTTAAGATAATTAATTTCGTCATGTATTTAATGCAATGTATTGAAAGTCGCTCAATATAAATTGAATGCATTTCTTAAATATATGTCGACTCCTGTGAGCTAAAACGCCATGAAACTATCATGGCGTTTTAGTAAAATACGGATCTTAATTAATATTAATGTTGATATTAATATAAAATGAGTATTTTTTAGTTATAGCCAGACGTACTTAATCGTCTGAGATTATTCGTAACGAATGTTGAAGTTTGTTGTCGCCAGTACGTCACCACTAGTCACGCCGCCAGCAGCAAGGCCATAAATACCGGCGCTGAAGCTTGCAGTGTTGCTTGAACCAGCTGCTAAGGTCATTTTAGCGCCTTGGCCAGTTGAGTTAATAACGATAGGTTTGCTATCTGAGTCCAGCAACTGAACGCCTACGCCCCCTGCAATATTCTGTGTTGCGGTGTTTTTCAAAACGCTAGTTTCAGTACCGTTTGGCGTTTGGCCGTTAAAGTCGAAAGAAGCAGTGGTGTAAGTATCAGTTGCACAACCTTCCAGTGTAATGCTGAACGGAGTCAGTTTAGCTGGTGTCGCGCTTTTCACGATAGAAGCAACAGGCACAGTGGCCAGTTTGATATTCTGGTCTTTAGAATCAACGCTAATACCACAAGCACCGCTAGTCACTTCACCTTTAAAGGTAATGGTGCTACCGGTAACAGTTGACGGTGTTGCTGCCGCTGCATAACCAGTTGCCATCATCATAACTAATCCTGACAGTGCTGCAATTTTTGACGCTTTCATATTTATATTTCCTTTATTCATATGTGTTTTTTTGTTTCATTCAAATCTCAAATACATCATGTATGGTGAGAACGAATGAATAATTAAAGTTTCTTCTTAACAGATACTATTGTTCCATGTAGCAGCCTCAGTTATATCAAGAAATAATATTCGATACTTACTGAAGCATTTAACGCTGGCCACTAGCTAACTGACGAAATCACTATACATCAGGTTTTTTTTTATGGAAGTACCCAATATTTTGATTTGTAGTTAATCTATTAATAATCATAAGCTTAGCTCTGTTTAGCAACGTTAAAGAATGATTTTAGATTTCATTCAATTTAAAAAATACAATAAAATCAACATGATGTGAAATTCTTATGGAAAGTTAATTGGAATGGATTCTTCTTAGAGTGATTTAAAAAACGTTTAAATGTATGCTTGGTTAAAAGGCATTAATAATTTTTATTTTTAACGCACTGCATCGAATGCTATATCGAATAAAGATGCGCCATCCTGAATTGCTATATAAAGAGAACCCACTCAGATCATTCTAGGAAAACATTAAATTATGTTAATTAATCTTGGCTTTACACCAAAGTTAAAAAGACTAACTCTTATTTATCTCTCCTGTCTTTCACCGATACTTTTTGTTGATTGTGCACATGCATCAGGTATGAAACTGGAAACTTCTGTTGTGGTGGTAAATACCGCAGAAGGGGAAGGGGTGATGACGCTTAAAAATACTGATTCAACACCGGTGCTGCTCTACTCATCCGTTGAGAATCTGCCAGGCGATACAGAAGACTCGCTGATAGTCACTCCTCCGGTTGTACGGGTTAACCCTGGTGATAGCCAGACCGTGCGTTTTATGCTGAAAACGCCGCCTAAGGCCGTTGAGCAGTTTAAACGTGCCATTTTTGAAGGCATACCGGCCTCAGATAAAACGGCTGATAAATTGCAGATTACTCTACGCCAAAATGTGCCTCTCATTATTCATCCCGCAGGCCTGAAAGAGAATGCAGAGCCTTGGACACAGCTGAAGTGGGAGCAAACGGGGTCGGATAGTCTGAAAGTGACGAATACGGGCGCTTACGTGATCCGTATGTCGCCAACGGTGAGTGTGTCACCACAAAAAGTGAGTGGTTCGCTGCCGCGTTCTTATCTACTGCCCGGTGATACGGTTAGCGTCAAACTGAATAATAAAGTGGCTAATATTCAGAAAGTCACAATCACCCCTGCAAATCTGTATGGCTATTTTGTAAAACCCTATGAGGCGAGTGTGTCTCATTAAGTAGCACTGCTTATTCTATTATCTCGATAAAAAGGAAAGTAAAATGTCAGGAAAGAAAATAAAGCTATCGCTAAAATTGTTGGCATTGCCATTGCTGGCGATGTCAATGTCTAGCGCATTCGCCGATCCTGCTGTTGGGCCATCGGGTAAACTCACGGTGACCGGCGAATATACGCCACCGCCGTGTACTGTTGCGCTTGCGGCGAATGGAACCATTGATTATGGTCACATTTCAACCGCTTCTCTTCATACCACGTATAGCACTAACTTGCCGATTAAAACGCTGGCGAATGCGGTAACCATTACCTGTGCATCAGCGACTAACGTGGCCATTAACTGGGATGATAATAGATATTCTAGTTTGGCAGTTGACGTGCTCGACTCTGTCGGACGCTATAAGCAATTAGAACCAAGCGGTCATGCAACAGGTTTCGGTCTTAATCTTGGTTTGGGAAACGATAGCCTTGGCCGCCATATTGGTAACTATGTTGCAACTTTATCGGCGCTGAAAATTGACGGTGTTTCTCAATTTTTTGCTGATACTGCCACCGTTCCATTCCAAAAAGATTCAGCTGCACCAACGAGTGTAATGGAATACATGGGGACAAGAGCGCCTTTTGCTTTTAATTTCTTAGACTCCAATGGCGATCTCGTTAGCGGAAAAGTCTTTACTATGGATTATAACGTCTTGGCTACCGTGACACAGGCGAATAGCCTCGATTTAAGTAAAGAAATTGTTTTAGATGGTTCATCTACTATTAGTGTTTATTATCTCTAATCAATAGTTAAGGATTACTATGAAATTTTCACGTTTAAAAAATAATGGCTTAGCATGGACTCTCTTGCCTTTATTATGTTCCGCAATATCACCTGTGTTTGCTTCGACTGATCCTAAAGATAGCACTGAGTTGAGAGTAACAGGGACAATTAGCCCATCAAGTTGCACGCTTGTTTTAGGAACTGGGACTGGCACCGCCGGTGAAGTTGCCTATGGGAATATTAATACGGCGCTGGCAACTACCCTAAAAGGTGGCTTTCAATCACTTGATAAAAACTTGCTGTTTGATGCTGTTAGCGTTCACTGTGATGCGGCAACAATAATTGGCGTATCGACAACTGACGATCGTGCATCATCGGTAACTGCATCGACAACGCCTGTACCCACTTATAACAATGATGGCTCGGAATTTGGTAATGCCACACACTTTTTAGGATTGGGTACGGATAATAAAGGCAACTCTATTGGGCAATACAGTGGAACCTTTATTGGCTTAAAAGTTGATGGTAAAGCTGCGAATTTCTCTAAGTGTGTCTTAGAAAACGATACCACAGGCGCAACGATTGAGCAGGGTGGCGCATTAGTTGTGAATAATTGCCCAGCTGGGCAATCCCATCTCGTTATGGATGCGAGTAATCAAGCACTGTCCGGCACAAACTTTACTTGGGATTATGCGGTTAAACCTCTCGTTAAATCGCCAAAGGATTTAGACCCCAACGGTTTTAAACTTGATGGTTCTATTACCGTTCAAGTAGACTACCTTTAATATTTAAACGGGGAATCTTTCTTCAGTTGATATAAGGTAACTCAATACTTAGAGCGCGTGTGGAAATATTAATATTTTTCATTACGATAATGGCTGTCTATAGTGAGCTTTTATGACTGCACGCGTTTTCCTAGTATTTAAGAAATCTTTTGATAAAATTTTATTGCTCTTTAACTTGAGCTTTATATCATTCTCTGTGATTGCGGCAAATGATACCGTAGATTTTGACCTTTCAACACTACAGGCCAGAGGCCTGCCTACAACATTAAATGAATATTTTCGTAATGGAAAAAAATTCTCACCAGGAATAAGTAAAATAATCCCAATTGTTAACGGCGTTGAGAAGAAAACACTATCCGTTAATTTTGACGATAAAGGCGAAATTTGCTTACATCCTGAAGATTTAGCCGTATTAGGAATTAAAAAGCTTACGTCGGATGCCACATCGTGCGTTGATATAAAGTCTCGTTATCCACAAGCAGAAATTAATCTTGATCCTGGGCAGGGGAAAGTGGAATTTGTTTTACCTCCTGATGCCATCGAGGATGTTAATAATATTGATATTAGCCAGTATTCTGTTGGTGGAATAGGTGCGATGTTAAATTATGATTTACTGATGATGAAAACGAATAGTAAAAAAACTGATTCTGGAAATGATAATACAGAAGGTGATAGCACATCTAACAGTAATAATATTAATACATTGCAAAGTGATACCGAAGCCGGATTTAATATAGACGACTGGATAATACGTAGCCGCCAGTCATATAGCAGCAGCGGTGAAACACGCAGCCTTGAACAAATTTATACCTATGCGCAAAAAACACTGCCGAATTATAAAACGGTTATGCAGACGGGAAAAATCAGCATAGCCAATTCACTCTTTGCTATGCCTCAGGTTTTAGGTATTCAGTTTTCACCTGAAAGTGCACTAATGAACAGTAAAGACAGCGGTGCAACGGTAAGCGGTATTGCTCAAACACAAGCGCGCGTTGAAGTCCGTCAGTCAGGCGTATTGGTTTACTCCACTCAGGTACCCGCTGGGGCTTTTACGCTAAATCGATTGCCAACAATAAACAATACGGCAGACCTTAACGTTAATGTCGTTGAGCAAGATGGTACAACGCGCAGTTTCCTTGTTCCTGCCTCCTCTTTCACTCATGGCTATAGCCAACAGGAAACCAGCTATTCGTTTGCTTTGGGGAAGATTGATCAAAGCAGTGGCAATAATATCGGTTCAAACGAACTAGCAACATTCAATGTGTCTACGCCTTGGGGCACGCGCTCAATGCTAACCAGTGGGGCATTGTTAGCGCAGAATTATCAAAGCGTCGCGGCTCAAATGAGTGCGGGCTTAGCAAATGGGCTTAGCCTTAGTGGAAGAACGACTCTATCTAGCGATGCTCGTAGCCAGACAAAGGGCATGCAAAACAATCTTTCTGTCAGTATGCCGCTGGTTAGCAGTCTGAGTATTAACGGCTCGATGACTAGGCAAGATATCGGCTACCGTGACCTCACTGATGGGGAGCAAAGTCTTGAAGCAGACAGTAGTGATGATATCAATACGCGCTATAAATCGCAGTACAGTCTCGGCGTGGGATATTCACTTGAGGAGATAGGTTCATTTAACCTGTCTTGGTCACGTGTCTCGATGTTTTCATCGGATGAGGCGACCAGTCGCATGACCATGGGATGGACAAAAACATTCGGCAGCGGCGTGTCGATTTCAATGAATGCCGAGCGGGATAGCGGTGACAATGGTAACTCCATGCTTTATATGAATATGAGTATTCCATTTGGAGATGTGCGGGTTAGCTCAAATATGTCACAAGTGGGTGATAGCCGTAGTCAAGGCTTGACGCTGGATCAAACGATCAACGAACGTTTAAATTATTCACTCTCCGCAAGCAAAAGCAGCGATAGCGATGTAGGCGCATTTAGTGCAAATCTACATGCCTTACCCAATTACTCTCAGGTTAACTTAGGTTATTCGAGCTATGGTTCTGGAAATAGCACTTATACGGTGGGCGCTTCAGGCGGCGTGGTTGCGACTAAGCAAGGGGTACTATTTTCACCTTATCCTTTGCAGGATACCTATGCGGTAGTCCAAATTCCGGGTATTAGCGGCGGTGAAATTCAAACACCACAAGGGCCTGTTTGGAGTAACAGCCAAGGGTATGCCGTGTCTTCTGGCATGAGTGCCTATGGTGAATCACGCATGGTTCTTGAGATGAAAAGCTTACCGAAAAATGTGGATGTCAATAACGGCATTCAGGTCGCTCACGTTGCCAGGGGCTCTGTGACAAATTATACATTTGGCACCATCGTTAGCCGACGTGCGCTTATTCGTATTCATTTAGCTGATGGAAAGCTGGCGGACAAAGGCTCTATGCTTTACGACGATCATGATAACTACATCACGACAGTGGCGGGAGATGGCACCGTATTTTTGGTTGATAGTCAGTTAGAGCAAAAGTTATTGCTCCAAACGACCGTCGGGCAGAAATGTCGGGTGCTGTTTAAACTTAATGAAGAACAAGATGCTGATAAATTGTATGAAAATTATGATGCGCAATGTGAAATTTAGCCTGCTGCTTTTGAGCGTAATACTTATCTCTATTAACGCTAGAGCCAGTGATTGCGATCTTAATATCAGCCAGCCACATACTAATTTTGGTACGTTTAGCCGAGGAACGCTATCTAAGGCAGACAGCGGCGGACAATCTAATATGATTGGCCGAAAAACATCAATGTTAACGATAGTTTGCCCACGTCCAGAACGCATCACTTTGTACTATCGTGCGGCCGCAGGCAGTGCGGCTGACAGCTATTCGTTAGGCGATATTGCTAAACTTTCATTGACTATCAGCGATGCGCAAGCTGATGGAAAATCGGTGCCGCTAATGTATAAGCAGGGTGGGGGTGTTGCCGTTTCTGATAACGTTAAAGAATTGGCTCTGCTGCCAGACATCGGTATAACCCCTAACACTAATGAACCTGTGACGACTCTGGTCATGCAAATGACGTCGATTGCAGCGGTGAACGATATCAATACTCACATTAAAGAACATAAAGTTCTCAACAGCATTGGCACGTTGGAGGTGGTCAGTGAGTAAACTACCGTTGGTAATCACTGCAATTTTAGCGGGGGCAAGCTGCTCTGTTTTCGCTTCGTCACAGGTACAGGTGTCATTTACTGCGGAAGTAGATCCTCCACCTTGCCATATTTTGCAGTCACCCAGTACGTTGGATTTTGGGAATATTAAGCGCAATCAGCTTGCAGCAAAAACCTCGACACAGCTCCCGGTAAAATCTTTTGTGGGTGGAATAACAATTCAATGCGAAGCCAAAACAAGCATCGGTCTTCGAGCGGTTGATAATAGCGGCGGGAGTACGTTGGCAATTGGCAATTTGAGTTGGAGTTCACCGAGCGTGAACGTTACACCCGCTCAGACCGATCAACGTTTCGGCTTGGGGATGACATCTGGAGGGAAAGCGATCGGCGTGTGGAATGTGTTATTTCATTCTGCGCAGGTGGATGGTGTGCCTGCCCAGATAGGGATTGCCAATAATGGTCTGCTGGATTTAAACGACACGGTACCTACGATGCGCAATAACGGCAAAGCCAGCAGTTGGGTACAAAACAGTTCGTTTGCGTTAGGCGAGTTATTTACCGTACAGGCTGATGCTGCCATTGCTCTCGCGCCGTTGGAAGACCTGCCGTCTGGTACGAAGATCAGCTTTGCAGGTTCGGCAACGTTAGAAATTGTCTATCTGTAATATTGCAGCACATACCCAGACATAAAAAAACCAACCCATAACAGGTTGGTTCTCTAAGTATTCTTTGGTCGGCACGGAGAGATTTGAACTCTCGACCCTCGCCACCCCATGACGATGCGCTACCAGGCTGCGCTACGTGCCGAACTGCCTTTATACTACTCAAAACCTAACGGTTTTCAAGAGCATGGCGTTGCGATTGTGTGCGCTTTAGCCAGTTTTAGTTGGCAATGAACCGCTTCACATCCGTCAGCACCTGTAGCAGCAAGGCGAGCTGTGGTTTTTCGCCCTTCATCTCTTCATTGTCAGCGTCATAGGTACGATAGTGACCATTTTTATCTAGAATCACGGTTTCTTTTGGCGTAACGATCACCAATTCATTGCTATCACCTAACGCCAGCCAGTTATGTTTACGTGTTGGTGCGAACAGATCTTCACCCTGCGTATAGTCAACCGCTCGGGTATCGACGTGGAGTAAGCGCTGCATCAGCGTTGCCATCACGTCTTCGTGGCTGGTGAGTTTATTGATGGTTTGTGCTGGCGTTCCTGGCCAATGAATAATCAATGGCACCTGGAGCTGATAACGGCTGTAGTTGGTGCCGAAGCCCCAATCACCTTTGCCGCTATCGTTGAATTCAATACCGTGGCTCGCGGTGATCACCACAACGGTTTTGTCCAGTTCACCACGCTGTTTTAGCGTATCAAGTATGGCGGCGATCTGCCCATCTACGCCTTCGGCTGCCTGTTGATATCTCACCATGTAATCTTCAGGTTTGTGCTGAGAGGCATCTGCCAGAGCGCTGCGCGTGCCGTTAAGATTCACATATGAGAACCAAGGTGACTGCGTGGTTTGGGTTGATAGCCACTGTTGCCACTGTTTTGTGGTGGCTGCGTCGCTTTGACGAATTGGCGCAGGCAGCGAGAAATCTGTCAGTAGCGCCTGACGGTAGAGTGGGGCGCTAAAACCATCAGAGGAGAATAGGCCAAACTGATAGTTTTGCTGGCTGAGCGCGCTGATTAACGCCGATGGCTTACGCCCCGCCAGAATACCTTCGAGATAAGACGGCGAGATGCCATAGAACAGGCCAAAGAGCCCGTTATCGAGATTATTCCCCGAGCTGTAATGCTGGGTGAATTCGAGATTATCGTTACCGAAGGCAGCAAGCTGCGGTAAGTCTTGTTTGAGATCGTCGGCACGTAGACCATCAACCGCAATCACCAGCAGATTATAGCCTGCGCCTTTATCGGCAAAGCTCAGCTTATTGAGCGGATACTCAACGGATACGGCTTCTGGGCTGCCCGTTTGTGTCAGTTTATTCTGGAACTCTTGGGCGTCCAATAGACCATGTTTTTCCAAGAAACGACGCGCCGTCATTGGATATGAAAGCGGAAGATTGGAGCGTTGCATGGTTATTGGGCGATAGAAATTGGCATCGGCCCAGATGTAAATCAAATGCGATGCAAAAAACGCAGTGATAAACAAACCGGCTAACGGCTTGCCAAATTTCTGCCGATTTAGGCTACGAAGTTTTTGCCAACTCCAGGTGCCAAACAGCATTTCGACGAGGAAAATCACCGGCACACTGATAAACATGAGCTGCCAATCGCGCGCCAGCTCACCTTGATCGGGGTTAACCACCAGTTCCCACACCACCGGATTGAGATGGAGATGGAAACGGGTGAACACTTCGGCGTCAACCAGCAGTAGCGTTAGCCCTGCGGTCGCCAACGCGGCAGAAAGAAAGCGCAGTAATCGCTGCGACATTACCACAAACGTGAGTGGGAAGATGATCAGCAGATAGGCAGCAAAGCCAATAAAGCTAAAGTGCCCTAACCAGCTGATCATCGCATAGACACGACCAAACAATGAAGATGGCCAATCGGCGACAAACAGATAACGGCTGCCCAAAAGCAGACCGAGCAGAATATTAAACAGAGCGAACCAATGCCCCCAGCTGATCATCTGGGAAACTTTTTCACGGTATCGCTGACGGTTTG
>Ga0308165_1003153_pt1 | contig 18148 bp, 17 predicted proteins | sample PhyWR2_FD_201032 | JGI IMG/M metagenome (GOLD analysis project Ga0308165, IMG submission 201032) | Phyllosphere microbial communities from UC Gill Tract Community Farm, Albany, California, United States - DLSLW.R2 | ecosystem: Host-associated > Plants > Phyllosphere > Unclassified | place: USA...
GTCGCAGCCCGTCTGGGTATCGACGAGGTCCATGGCGAGGTCAAGCCAGCCGACAAGCTGCTGCTGGTCGAGCGCTTGCAGAAAGAAGGCCGCGTGGTGGCGATGGCTGGAGACGGCATCAACGACGCGCCGGCGCTGGCCAGGGCCGATGTCGGCGTGGCCATGGGCACCGGCACCGACGTGGCGATGAACAGCGCGCAGGTCACGCTGGTCAAGGGCGATCTGCGCGGCATCGCGATTGCGCGCGCCCTGTCGGAAGCGACCGTGGCCAACATGAAGCAGAACCTGGCGTTCGCTTTCCTGTACAACGCGCTGGGCATCCCGATTGCGGCCGGCGTGCTGTACCCGCTGACGGGCTGGCTGCTGTCGCCCTTGATTGCCGCGCTGGCCATGAGCCTGAGCTCGGTGTCGGTGATCGGCAATGCTTTGCGTTTGCGGCGCAGAAAAATTTGACCTGCGCAGCGCAGGGAGCAATGATGAAACCTACCTCACTACCAGTGAAACCTCGCGCGCCAGGGAACAAGGTGCTGCGAATGCCTGCAGGAGCGCAGCATCAGACAGGGGAGCGTCAGTCCAGCGCTCAGAATAATTCCAGGGCACTCAAGTCAGCGTCGCAAGAAACCTCCAGCAGCACCCCGGGAGAAACCATAGCCCCGTTGCCGCAGGATCTTATTGACTACCAGCGTGACTTTCTTGAGCGCACGATACTGTTCTGGGACACGCTGCGCCAGCGCGCGAACAACATGCTTGAGCATGAGCGAGCCGGGCTGCCGCCACTTCTGGACTTCAAGTACGAAACGCTGCTGGACGCGCGGCGCTTTGAGCGGCCAGTCAACTACGCGCTGCTGCGCATCACCGAAATCGACGCTCATTGCTGGGACGACTGCGTCGACCTTGACAAGCCGCCGGTCATCGTCGTCGATCCACGCGCCGGTCATGGCCCCGGCATTGGCGGCTTCAAGCGCGACTCCGAAGTCGGCATGGCCATGCGCGAAGGCCATCCAGTTTATTTCGTCATTTTCTTTCCAGAGCCGGCGCTGGGGCAGACCCTGGCAGACGTGCTGCATGTGCTGCGGCGCTTCGTCGAAGAGGTCGCGCTGCGCCATCCTGGCAAGCCTCCTGTGCTCTATGGCAATTGCCAGGCCGGGTGGGCGGTGACGCTGCTGTCCGCAGACTGCGCCGGTCTGGTCGGACCGGTGGTGCTCAACGGCTCGCCCTTGTCGTACTGGGCCGGCGAGTCAAGGGCCAACCCGATGCGTCTTTCCGGCGGGCTCCTTGGTGGCAGCTGGCTGGCGCATCTGACGGCTGACCTGGGCAATGGCCGCTTCGATGGGGCCTGGCTGGCACAGAATTTCGAGAACCTCAAGCCCGACAAGGCCATTTGGGAAAAGTATGCCCAACTCTTCACCAACGTTGACACTGAGCAGGCACGCTTTCTGGAGTTCGAGCGCTGGTGGAACGGTTTTTATTTCCTGAGCCGGGAAGAGATCCTTGCGATCGTTGAGAACCTGTTCATCGGCAATCAGATTGAACAAGGCCTTTTTCGGATTTGCCAGGGTTGCACTGCTGACCTGAAGCGGATCAGGAATCCGCTCATCATCTTTGCGTCCTACGGCGACAACATCACGCCACCGCACCAGGCGCTCGGATGGATTCCTGCTGTCTACAGTGACACGGAAGATCTCAAGCAAGCCGGGCAACGCATCGTCTACCTCACGAACCCGCATGTCGGCCATCTCGGCATTTTTGTCTCCGCCGGGGTGGCTCGTCTGGAACACCGGGCCATTCTGGAGAGCCTGGCGGACATTGAGGCGCTGGCCCCGGGCCTCTACGAAATGAAGATCGACAACCCGTCGGGTGACCCGGACTGCCACAAGCCCACCTACCGCATCCGTTTCGAACCCCGTCAGGTTGAAGACCTCAAAATGGATTACCCACGGGAAGCTTTTGAGCGCGTGAAACAGGTCTCGACGGTCAACGAAGCGCTTTACCGGGCATTCGTCAGTCCCTGGACGCAAGCGCTGGGCACGCCCTGGACAGCCGAAATGCTCAAGTGGCTCCATCCGATGCGCACCAGCCGGTATTTGCTTTCTGAAGCGTTCAGTCCGTGGATGCGCGGCGTTGCCTTGCTGGCCGAGCCGCTTGCCAGGAGCCGACAACCGCTTGCGCAGAGCCACCCGTTCCTCAAGCGCGAGCGTGAAGCCGCAGACCAAGTCAGTCATGGGCTGGGACAACTGCGCGAAGGCCGCGACGCTGCCTGCGAGCTGGCGTTTCGCCTGATGTTTCAATCCCCTGGCTGGTTCACAAGCGCCTCGGGCGTGCTGGGCAAAAAGTCCGATGACGGTAGCACCCCAATGCAGGCTGAGTCCTGATAGAAGTTTATTTACAACTAAGAAAGATCATGATGAAAAGAATAAACAACTGGCTTTTGACAGCGGTTCAAATGGGCCTGCTGGCCTGGTCCGGCGCAACTTTGGCCGCCGACAAGGTGTATGTGGCCAATGAGGCCGCTGACACGGTCAGCGTGCTCGATGCCGCTTCGTTCAAAACACTCGCAAACGTGCGCGTCGGCAAGATGCCGCACAACGTGCAGGTCTCGCCCGACGGCAAGCTCGTATGGGTGACCAACAATGGCGAGCCTAACCAGGCGGCCAACGGTTCAGCGCACAAGGAGATGGCCAAAGGCGACCATGATGCGATGGACAAGCCCGGGGCGGTCTGGGCCATCGATACCCGCAGCGACGCAGTCGTCGCCAAGGTGCCCGTTGGCCTGCATCCGGCCCATGTCGTGGTGTCGCCCGATGGACGCTTGGCCTACGTCACCAACGGGGGCGACAACACAGTCAGTGTGATCGACACCTCGACGCAGCGCCTTGTGGCGACCATTGCGGTCGGCCAGTTTCCCCACGGACTTCGGATCAGCCCTGACGGCAAGCAGGTGTACGTTGCCAACCTCAAGGGCGGCACGGTGTCGGTCATCGACGCCGCCAGTCAGAAGGAGGTTGGGCAGGTGCCGGCCGGCAAGGGTCCGGCCCAGGTCGGCTTCACGCCAGACGGTCGCCTGGCCTTTGTCTCGCTGTCGCAGGAAAACGCCGTCGCCGTGATCGACCCGGCCACGCGCAAGGTAATTCGCAAGGTTGCTGTCGGGTCGGTGCCGATCCAGCTGTATGCGACGCCGGACTCGCGCACACTGCTGGTGGCCAACCAGGGCACGCGCAAGAAGCCTGGCCGCACCGTCAGCCTGATTGACCTGGAGAGTTTCAAGGTCGCCAAGACCGTCGTGACCGGCTCCGGTGCCCATGGCGTGGTCGTTGACCGCGAGGGCCGGTATGCCTACGTGACCAACACCTACGCCAACACGGTCTCCGTGCTCGACCTGAAGGAGCGCAAGGTCACCACGACTGTTCCTGTCGGCAAGGGTCCCAACGGCATCAGCGTGACGCCATGACGCAATGACAGATTCCCGGCGTTTGCCGCTGTCCGCCAAAGTGTTTCTTGTTTGCGGTTTCTATCTTGTTGCGCTGGGCCTGTACTTTATCCTCCTGCGCCCGGCCTTGCTACCGGAGGATCCGCGCTACATCGGCAGCTCGTTTGAGGCGATTCGCGCCGCACTGCCCGGCCTGGAGCGCTGGCTTGGACTCGTGTTCAAAGTCATGGGTGGCTTCATGCTGGCCGCCGGCGTGCTGACGGTGCTTGCAGCCTGGCGTTGGCTTGCAAAGCGCGAGCCAGGCACGTTCGCAGCCTTGGCGGTGGCCGGCGCGGCCAGTGTCGGGCTGATGAGCGCCATCAATTTTCTTTTGCACTCGGATTTTCGATGGCTGCTGTTGCTGCCCGCGCTCTTGTGGCTTTTGGGCCTCGCGTGTTATCTCAGGAAACGCTAATTTGCTGGCTTTAGAAATCCAGGGGTGCAGGAAAAGACAGTCGAGTTCCCTAGCGGTGGCCAGGCCCGGCAAGGTCGCAGCCCTGCCGCTTTTTTTAACAAGGCCACGAAGGCCAGTGGTGCTCCCGAGAAGGACACTATGGACAAAAAGGATGCCAACAAGGCGGCCATCGATAAGGTCAGTGTCCGCAGTCAAACGCCAGTCATCGTTCAGCGGGGTTACCAAAAAGTCAAGCAAGTCATCAAACCGATGCGGAATTTCTGATGAGATGAATGGTCGATTCAAGAATAAGTACGCCTGCTTACATGAGGTAAAAGCAGATACATTCATGGCAGCTGACTTTACGAAAATCTGATGCCCAATACCCTCACCTTGCTGATTGACCACTGGAAAGCAGATCCTCACAGTACATACAACACTTGGTTTCTCTGGGCAGAGCGACTCAAGAACTTTCGTTCCATTCGCCGGGGGATTGGGCAAGTGGTGCGTGATATCGATGCCGGCACTTTCGGTAACGTTTACCGTGGTTCAACTCTGCAGACCGTGGTGGGGTCAGTAGCCGAGCAACGTCAGATTTTCAAAGGCGCTGACCATGCCTTTTTGTGGAAACCAAAACTCCGCATACCCGATATTTATGAAAATGCCGCAAATCAGCGTGCTTTTGCCCGGTTGCTCAATGCTTGCGACTGCTGCGATACCGCGCAAGCAGTGATTGAGGCAATTCAAAAGATCGATGCGCTCAAGATCAAGGGTTTGGGTCCGGCTGTGGCCAACCTGCTTTACTTCATTCATCCGACGCTGGTGTGTCCTTTCAATACGGCAATCGTCAACGGATTCAATGCTGTCACAGGGAGCAATGTCAAACTGGGACGCTGGGACCACTACCTCTCCATGCGCGAGGGACTGATCAGACTTAACGAGCAATACCGCCACAAGCTCTCGAATGACTTGGGTGCTATTGCTGGCCTCATGTTCGAGGTTGGAAGCGGCCGCTATGCCGCACCGCCCCGCCTGCAAGAGCCTGCAGTAGTCGCTTTGTGGGAAGCGGACTTGCAACGCATACGCGAAGAGTCAGCAGCTGCTCAAAAGCAATGGTTGCTGGCCAACGAGAGCGATGCGACGCACACCCAGATTCAAGGGTGGCTACGCGATATGGGGATGTCGCTCGGTTTTGATGTCTGGATCGCTTCAAACGACCGGAGCCGAAAGTATGCAGATGGGTTTCTCGCTGACGGGTGCTTACAGCGCTGGCCAGACGACACAGCGCAGGGTCTGGACTCTGTTCGCCTGATTGACGTGGTCTGGCTGGTGCGCGGTAGCGCTCAGGTCGCAGCAGCGTTCGAGGTGGAACACTCAACCTCCATCTATTCTGGCATCGTACGGATGCTGGATTTGGCCCTGGGTACGCAAGTGGGCGCTGCAAGCACCTTGTTCCTGGTAGCGCCGGACAACCGGCGCGACGAAGTGGCGCAGCAACTCCGGCGTCCCGCGTTTTCTCGGGTGTCGGAGCTGGGCATACGCTATTTGCCCTACAGCCAACTCAAGGAGCATCGGGAAGCAATCAGCCGTTTCGGCTCAAGTATCAAGCCGGTGCTGGAAATATCCCAATTGTTGTGACGCCGTATGCACACCACGGAAGTCAATCAGCGCATGTTGCCAGTATGGCCTAGCGAGTACCGGCCCGGCTGGGGCCACACGGTTAAACCATGCGGCTCGCGGCCGACCAGAAGCTTGTCAACGGCGCCGCTGGTGGTGTTGAAGCGGTAGACCTCGTTGTCATAACGGCCAGACAGCCAAAGATATTTGCCATCGGCGCTCACATTGCCCATATCGGGACTACCACCGCCCGGTACGGGCCAAGTAGTCTTTATTTTCTGGGAAGCAAAGTCAAGGACAGATACGCTACCTTTGCCGCCGGCTGTGCCTCGGATCTTGTTGCTTCCACGATTAGCGACATACAGACTTTTGCCGTCACGGCTTGGGTAGAGACCGTGCGCACCTATGCCCGTGGGAATGAAGCCAACCTGGCGGAACGCTTCTAGGTCCACGACATGTAAGCCAGCAGCCACCATGTCCGCGACGAAAAGCAGCTTGCCATCGGGCGAAATCCGAATATCTTGAGGCATGCCCTGCGCCGTGTTCAGGCTAGCATCAGACTTAGCAGGATCTGCCACTCGTTTCGGTTTTTTTCCAGGCTTGGCGAGCAATGCCAACACGTCCGGCCGATCAAAATAAAGGCTGAGTGTGATCGTCTCCAAAACTTGGCGCTGAGCGAGGTCGATCTTGGTAATGGCCCCACCGAATTCACAGGTGAATACAGCGAAACGCCCATCCATTGAAAAATCGGCATGGTTGATCCCTGCGCAGTCGGGAGTGTCAATGGAGAAGGCGAGCTTCATGCTCTTGGGATCCCGAAAGTCCAGCCTTTTATGGGCTTCTGCCACCACGATGGCATAACGCCCATCGGGCGTCCAGTACAGGTTGTACGGATCATCGACAGCAATCGAAGCGCCCGCCTTGCCCGTGTGGGGATTGATCGGTGTCAGGCTCCCGTCTGTTCGTCCTTCTGCATTGTTGGCAACCCACAGGGTCTGCAGGTCCCAGGACGGCACGATGTGTTGGGGATCCACGCCGACTTTAAGCGTGTCGACCACTTTTAACGTCGCAGGATCAATGACCGAAACGGTATTGGCCGATCGGTTCGGCACATACACTCTTTCGAGGGCGCCAGCCACCGCTGGCGACAGTCGGCCGGCGACGGTTTCGCTGTATAAATTGTTGCGGTCGGGGACGGGCGGCACCCCTGGTGGTAATGTATCTGCATGCGAGGTCTGCGAAAGCGCGTGCCCAGGCGCAGCGAGAGTGACCAGCAATGAGGCGAGGGTTGTCATTGGGGCGACGACGGCAACCCTGAGGTGTTTGGTGATATTCATAAAATGGCTCCAGCAATTTTGGAAGTTGTGACCATTAAGGGCGACGAACAGTCGCTTCCTTAATAGAGAGAACGCTGTTGTCAACGATAAGGTCTGCACCGACGCGGCCAAGCGCTGCGCTGGATGCGGCCGGATTCCCGGACACACCGAGGGACGCATCTGCGGCAGACTTGCTGGCCAGCTGGTTTTCGCGTACTCGAACTGGATCGATTGCCATCATCAAAGAGGTATCGGCCAAGCCGGCGTGGCTGCCGATCTGCTCAGTGGAAAAGCCGCGTGCGCGCAGCGCCTGTGCAAAGTCTGCATCCGCGCTGCGGTAGTAGGCGGGGACATAATGCGCACGCGTTTTGGTGGCAGCCCATTCGTGGTTCAGCTGCTGGGCCACGCCCTTTAGAAGGTTTTGATAGCTGCCGTGGTCGCCGATGTAGACGATGTCCAGAAATCCGTGCTGCTTCATGCTGCGCCCGGCGCCTGCCAGAAGCGCAACGAAAGCATCATCAGGAATGGAAATCGTCCCCGTAAACCGCATGTGTCCGACCGGGGGCGCAACACGGCCTTCGGGAACGTAGGCAACGACCGGAGCGACCAGTGCGTTGCCCAGCTTTTCGGCAATCCGGCCCGCCAGCACTTGTGCCCGGACATTGTGCTTGCCCAGCGCAATATGAGGCCCGCTTTGCTCTGTCCCGCCGATGGGAATGATGAGGGTTGTCTTGCCGGCCTGCAGCGCGTCACGGGCTTCGGTCCAGGTTAGCTCATCCAGATACACGCTGTTGGGCACAGCCTGCACCGTGCATGCAAACGTCATGGCGATACCCAAAAAGCTGGCGTGTAAGGGAGCTTTGAACACACGGCTCAGCCAGTAGCGGATAGTAGCCCGAAGGGGATTGCATCCACAGGCGCGCCTATGCAATGTCGAAATAGCGTGCGTCATTTGTTTTCTTTCTTGCATGCCGCACCACTCATTGCGAACGCTTTTTTTTCGTGCTTTTCGTATAGACCCAGCGGGGGTGCGTTGGCCTGGTTTTTTCAGTCTTCGGTCACGCCAGACAACGTAGCCAATGATGAGCAACAACACGAAGGCAGTGCCGCCCGCGCCGACCAAGGCAATTGTCAGCGTCTCATGGGAGGCACTCGGGAGGTTGCGAAATTCGTGCGGCATCAGCTGGATACCCTACCAAAGGGAACTTGTTGTGATGAGGCCATCGGGAACAGGCTTGCCATCCCCGACGGCTTTGCCCTCATTTGGCGGGTTGAATATCAGTCACAACAATGGCGCCGCCGGCTTTTTCTGCCTTGAAGCGGACCTTGTCGCCGACCTTTGCTTTTTCCAGAAGGGCAGGATCCTTGACTTGGAACACCATGGTCATGCCTGGCATGTCGAGGTTCTTGATTTCGCCGTGCTTGATGGTGACCTTTTTCGCGTCCATGTCAACTTTACGGATTTCACCTTCGGCCATGTCGCTTGAAGTCGCCATGGGCATTTCTTTCTTGGCATCGCCCATGGGCATGGCACCACCGCCCGAATGCATGTCCGTTTGAGCCGAAACAGTACCGGCCAGCAGGGCGGTCAGAAGCAGCAAAGCATTGAATTTTTTCATGATGTTTTCTTTCAGGATTTGACCGAAGATTTGGAAGGGTAGGACTGGTAAATTCGCGAACTACCATCGGCCAGAACGAGCAGCACGTCGTAGGCATTCCGGGTGTCGCCCATTTCCATGCCCGGTGAGCCCATCGGCATGCCGGGTACAGCCAGACCGAGTGCCTTGGGTTGCTCGCGCAGCAACCGGCGCAACTCTTGCGCCGGAACATGACCCTCCACCACGTAGCTGCCCACACGGGCAGTATGGCAGGAGCCAAATTTGGCATTCAAACCGAATTTCTGGCGGATGGGTGCCGTGTCTTCGACGTCATGGGTCACCACCTCAAAGCCGCTCTTGCGCAGATGCGCCACCCATTCATGGCAACAGCCACAGCTTGCATTTTTCCAGACGGTGATCTGGTTGGGCTGACTGCCCGCCAGCGCGCACAAGGGCTGCGTCAAGACGGCAGCGCCAACAAGCGCAAGCGGCAGCCGCCATGCGAAGCGACGGGGAATAGCGTTAATGTGCATGCTCGCCATGGCTCTGACCTTTGGATTGCACGTTGCTGCTTGCCACATTGACAATACCCTTCATGCCTGCGTCATAGTGGCCTGGCTGCAGGCACGCGAAGTCCACCTTGCCGGCCTTGGTGAAATGCCAGATGATTTCGCCGCTTTTACCTGGCGCTACCGTGACCATGTTTTCGTCGGCGTGTTCCATCTCGGGATTTTTCTTCATCACCTCGTTGTGCTCCTTGAGCGCCTTCAAGGTTCCCAGCACCATCTCGTGCTTGACCTGGCCGGAATTCTTGGCGATAAAACGGATGGTTTCGCCTTGCTTGACAGCTATTTTTGACGTGTGAAAACGCATGTCGTCGGTCATGTCGACGTTGACAGTGCGCGTCACATTGGCGGCAACGCCGGGTTTGCCGATCTCCTCGACGCCGCCATGGCCGCCTGCGTGGTTGCCTCCAGCCATGGCCGTCATGGCCAGAAAAATGCCGGGAATGGCGATCAAGATGTTGCGTGATTTCATGAAATACCTTTCAAGGGTGGGGGTTAAAAACTGACTCAATGCTTCATCGTGCCCATGGCACCCATCTGGGGCTTGCGGACCTGAACTTCGATTTCCTTCATCGGCATGTTCTGCGCTTTCATGGACTGGCCGCCCTCGGCCGCAAAGCGTGCCGGATGGGGCAAAGCGCCAGTCCATTCATAAGCCACTTCACCGGCCGGGTGCTTGTACCAGCCCGGGTCTTTGTAGTCGCCGGCCTTCTGGCCTTTGCGCACCTTGACCATGCTGAACATGCCGCCCATCTCGACCGAGCCAAACGGTCCTTCGCCGGTCATCATCCTTTCGGTGTTGTCCGGCAAGGGCATGTCCATCTCGGCCATGTCGGCCATGCCGCGCTCGCCCATCACCATGTAGTCGGGGATGACATTGGTGATGTCGCGGGCGACCTTGCGGTGGTCCACGCCAATCAGGGTCGGCACATCGTGGCCCATGGCGTTCATGGTGTGGTGGCTTTTGTGGCAATGAAAGGCCCAGTCGCCTTCCTCGTCAGCGAGAAACTCGATCTGCCGCATCTGGCCCACGGCCACATCGGTCGTCACCTCGGGCCAGCGGCTGGATTTGGGCATCGGGCCGCCGTCGGTGCCGGTCACCGTGAATTCATGGCCGTGCAGGTGCATCGGGTGGTTGGTCATGGTCAGGTTGCCAATGCGGATGCGCACCTTGTCGCCCTTCGCCACCACCAGCGGGTCGATGCCCGGAAAGACCCGGCTGTTCCAGCTCCACAGGTTGAAGTCGAGCATGGTCATGATCTTGGGCGTATAGGCGCCGGGGTCGATGTCGTAGGCATTGAGCAGGAACACGAAGTCGCGGTTCACCTCGTCGATCAAGGGATGCCGGGTCTTGGGGTGCGTGATCCAGAAGCCCATCATGCCCATGGCCATCTGCGTCATCTCGTCGGCATGCGGGTGGTACATGAAGGTGCCGGGACGTTTGGCCACGAATTCATAGACAAAGGTCTTGCCGACCGGAATCGCCTTTTGCGTCAATCCGGACACACCGTCCATGCCATTGGGCAGTCGCTGGCCGTGCCAGTGAACGCTGGTGTGCTCGGGCAGCTTGTTGGTGACAAAAATGCGCACCCGGTCGCCTTCAACCACCTCAATGGTCGGTCCTGGCGACTGGCCGTTGTAGCCCCACAGGTGAGCCTTGAAGCCGGGTGACATCTCGCGCACCACGGGTTCGGCGACCAGGTGGAATTCCTTCACGCCCTGGTTCATGCGCCAGGGAAGCGTCCAGCCGTTGAGCGTGACCACCGGGTTGTAGGGGCGGCCCGTGTTGGGCACCAGCGGCGCCATGGTGTCGGGCTTGGTTTGGAATACGGGCTCGGGCAACGTTGCCATGGCAACTTTGCTGACAGCAGCGGCTGCAACCGCCGTCGTCAGTGCGCCGGCGCCGGTCAGGAATTTTCTTCTGTTCGTCATAGGAGTTTCGCTCAATGTGTTTTCATGAATCGGGTCGTGGCTGGCGTCAGTGGCCAGCCGCGTCGCCGCCACCGCCGGCTGCGGGCGCGGCCATGGTCAAGGCGGTCGGCTTGCCGGTCATGGACGCGGCGAGTGCGGCATCGGCCAGCCAGAACTGCTGGTAGGCGTTGAGGGCGGCGGTGACGCTGGAGATCTGGTCGCGGTTGTCGGCCAGCAGCTCGAACACCCCGATCAGCATGCCGTTGTAGCGCAGAATGTTTTCATCGGCCATGGCCCGGCGCAGCGGCACGATTTCATCGCGGTAATGCCGGGCCACATCGTAGGCGGTCCGGTAGGCCGAATAACTTTCGCGCAGCTGCGACGACGCGCCACGAACCGTGCTCTCGTAGCGGTTGGCTGCTGCCAGCGACTGTGCGTTCATGGCATCTCGCTTTGCTGTGCCCCAGTCAAAAATCGGCAGGCGAATGCCCAGCTCGTAGCCTTTGCGCGGTGTGCTGGTGCCTGCCGCGTTGTCGAATACCGTGTCGCGGCGCACCCCAAGCTCCACGTCAACCAGACTGGTGATCAGGTTCAAGCCTTGCGATTTGCCTGCGTTGTCGAGTTGCTGGCGCGCCATCTGCACATCCAGGCGCTGCTGGGTGACCGTGGCGTTCACCATGGCGACCTGCCGAGCCTCTTTGGGCAAGTCAGGCAGGCGCTCGGGCAGCTTGAGATCGACGGCTTGCGCATCGATCAAACCGAGTTGCCGTATCAGTTCTTCCCTGGCGGCGGTGCTGGCATGCTGGCTGGAGGCCAGTTGCGCCGCGCTGTCGGCATAAAAGCTTTGCTGGCGTGCCCGCTGCAGCTTGGTGAAATTGCCCACCTGCTGCATGCGGCGCGCCAGTTCGGCGCTCGCCTGCGCGCTGCGGTTGACCTGGTGTGCATACGTCAAAGACTGCTGCGCCGCTACGGCGCGGATCCAGGCTTGGCGCACCTGTGTGACCTGCTCCACCACATTGGCGCTGAGCTGTATCCGGGCTTGCGCCATCTGGCCCTGTGAAATTTCCAGGCGCCGTGGCAGGCTCAAGAGGTCCAGCAGGCCAAACGAAAGCAGCCGGCCCAGCTCCAGTTCATCGGCAAAGCGGATTCGCTCGAACGTGAAGACCGGGTTGGCAATGCGGCCAGTCTGACTCGCTTGCGCCATGTCGGCCCAGCTCTGGGCTAGCAGGGTTTGCAGCGCCGGGCTGTTGGCCAGCGCCAGTTGAACAGCATCATCCATGCTCAGCGGTTTGGCTAGCAACTCGCTGCTCAGCTGGGTTCTGGCTTGAGCTTGCTGCTCGGTACGACTGAGTTCGAGCTTGCCCTGGGTGAAGGTGCCCGTACTGTCGTTGGTGTCTCGCACGGCCTGGTCCATGTTGACCGAAGCGCAGCCCGCTAGCACCAGGCTTGCCGCAGCTAGGGCGGTCAATCGAAAAATTGTTTTCATTGTTGTTCCTGTCACGGTTTGGCCGGTGCTGCGCCGGAATCAAGCTTGGTGCTACCGGCTGGCGTTTGCACCTGACTGGCTTCCTTGGCGTACTCGCGCCAGCCACCGATGCGCGCCACGGCGTCGTTGGCTTCTTTCCAGTTGACCGTTTTTTCTTCGGTGTAGCGCTGGTAGCCCTCCAGCGCCGAGCGGTAGGGCAGCGGCGCGGCGTCAGCCGTGGCTGTCGGAACGACGGGTTTTGCAGGGGGAACTGCAGCGGTTTGCGCAGTGGCCAGGGGGGGCCACAGGGACGCCATCAGCACAACCAGTGCAACGTGCAAGCTGGAATCGAGACGAATAATCACAAAAATCTCCTGAAATACAAGCAATGCGATGGGGGAAACATCGCGGTGGTCCGGACATCACGGGATGTAAGAGCCACAAGGGGTGGCCACGCCGGCAGCAAGTACAGACCCAATACGGGCCTGGAGATCAGGAAATCGGTGGTTTTTGGCGCAGTGCAGCTTCGGCACTGGCAAATTGGGCAACTGCCGCAGGAGGTAGTGTGCGCAGGTCGCAAACGGTGGTCACACCGGCTGCCGCTGGGGACAACGCGACCGTATGGCAGGCCTGACAGGCGCTGCAGGAGTCGCAGTGGGCATCAGTTGCGTGCGCTTGTGCGCCAGAAGCATGGCCCGGACAGTCGGCTGCGGTTGGGGCCGCAACTGCCACCTCTGTTTCGGTGTCCTGGTGCGCTTTTGTCCCCGCTTCATGGCCGTGAGTTGCTACCTTTTTTGTGGCGTTTTGTAGGTGCTGCTGCACCTGGCTCGCAAGCATTCCCGTCGCCATCGCATCACTCACCCAGCCGCGCAAAGGCAGCAGGGCGATCATGAAGATGAGGAACAGGTGGCGCATGTTATGGTGAGAGGCGAGGGATTGTTAAAAAGTTCAGTTCATACGGCAGGGAAGCTTACCGTCAAAGACTGCGTCACACGGCGAAGTGGCTTGAACCCCTGCGCAGGGCACTGATAACCCATGAATTCGTCAGTTTTTTGGAACGACAGACAGTATTATCAACAAGCCCTTTGTTAATTTTATCGAAACTGGGCTCCGATACCACCCTTCCCGCACCTTGTGCTCAGGAGCGCGCCATGAACACCGTCTCGCCATCGTCGCAGCTTGAGGTGCAGCTCAAACATGCCGACGTTCTTAATCGTAGCTGCTTTTGCTTGACTCTCGACCAGAATGCGCTGACGCTTGCGCTCGATGCAGAGGTCGGTCAACCTGACCTGTCGGACATGATTCGGCAGCGCTGTCCCTACCTGTTCGCGGCGCAGCCCGTGTTCGTGCCGGCAATGCTACTGCAGACCATGGCGCAAGTGGTGCAGGCTGTTGAGTCGGTTATGGCGCTTCCAGCGTATCGGGAGCAGGTCTTGGCCGCCGCGCCCGCCATTGCCCGTGTCGAGACCGGTGGCCCCCGGGGTGCCTTTTTTGGCTACGACTTTCATCTTCACCAAGGCCGGCTGGGCCTTATCGAGATCAATACGAATGCAGGCGGGGCATTGCTCAATGCGTTACTGGCACGGGCGCAGCGGGCGTGCTGCACAGCGATGGATGAGATGGTGCCCAAACGCGCTGGCGCGGCCAATTTCGAGCAGCAAATTGTTGACATGTTTCGCCAGGAATGGCTTCTCAGCGGCCGCACCACGCCGCTCTCGAGTATCGCGATTGTCGACGAAGGGCCTGAGGAGCAGTATCTCTACCCGGAGTTCTTGCTTTTTCAGCAACTGTTCGAGCGTCACGGGTTGCACTCGGTCATTGCCAGTCCATCGGCGCTTGTCTGGCGCGGCGGCGTGTTGTGGCACGGTGACGTCGCCATTGACCTGGTGTACAACCGGCTGACTGACTTTTATTTGGAACAAGCCAGCAGCAGCGCGTTGCGCGAAGCTTATTTGAACCATGGGGTCGTGCTGACACCGCACCCGCAGGCCCATGCGCTGTATGCCGACAAGAGGCGGCTCGCGTTGTTTAGCGATGCGGCGCAACTGCAGGCACTGGGCGTTCCCCAGGCTACTCAGCAGGTGCTGCTCGAACACATACCGCACACCGAAGTGGTTGATCCGGCTGATGAGCAGCGCCTCTGGAGCGCACGCCGAGGCCTGTTTTTCAAACCAGTTGCCGGTTTTGGGAGCCGCGCCGCCTACCGTGGCGACAAGCTGACCCGGCGCGTCTGGCAAGACATCCTGGCGGGCGACTACGTTGCACAAAGCATCGTTTTGCCTGGTGAGCGCATGGTCGACAAGTTGGACCCCAAGGCCATGAAATTTGATCTGCGCGCCTACACGTATGACGGCGCGGTGCAGTGGGTGGCTGCGCGGATGTATCAGGGACAGACCACCAACTTTCGCACGCCCGGCGGTGGATTTTCGCCGGTGTACAGCACGGTTGATGTGTCAGCTCAAGCCAGCTGCGCCCCCCAAGAGGAGTGTGAGGGCGAAGACAAATATGCCTCCTATGTTTTCGTGCTGGACGAAGAAAATGGTGTTCACCCCGTACCGCATGCGCTGTACGTCGCGCTGGCACGGGGCCAGGCAGCGGCCGAGACACTTGCTGGTCAGACCTTGCGCTTGGCCGACTGGTATGTTCGCCTGAAAAATGGAGCGCCCGATGCCGTGGTCAACGAGACTTATACCCAGATTCGTTTTGACTCAGAAGGTCGGGTTGATTGGGCTTCAACGCCCGCGAACCATCCTATACGCGCAGATCTGGCATCTACATCCCAGGATGCCAATTGGCCCAGCGTTGTTGAACGTAAGGGCATGCAAGCACTACTCTTCAGCGCAGCTCAATGAGAGCTTTCGTCAAGTAATAAATAAGACCTGAATCCGTGACCTCAAACAAAGTCGCCTGATATTCAAATCTCAGTGGAATATTTCGTGATTTCGCATAATGAAGCATTTCATCGCGATGCAGTGAGCGATGGCAACCCTCTTTGCGCGGTTTTGAGCAGTGCGGCCATTATTCGGTCCAAGGTTATGCACACCCACTGCGCACGAGCCAGGTAAATTCTGGATTAGGGCGTCGAAGCCCGAAGGCTGTGCTTTTACGCGGTTCGAAGCTGCCCGTAATGCCGATTGGCAGGCTAGACTGGATGGAGTCGTCGCTGCGCGGTGACTGAAAAAAACCTTGCAGGCGTGTGGGCGTGTGGGCGTGTGGGCGTGGCCGAGCATCAGTGCGAGGACAAGGGCAAGGTGTAGGTTGAGCGCACGTTTTACATGGGATCAAAAGCCATTTCATCGGCCCAGGCGTTGGCTGAGGCAGCCAGGGGCCACTGGGGCGTTGAGAATCGCCTGCACTGAGTGTCGATGTCACGTTCCGCGAGGATGAATGCAGGGTGCGCGCAGGGCACGCCCCGCGCAATCTCTCGACAATACGAAAGTTCGCCCGACGCTGCTGCGCCAGGACCAGCAGTACTCCAAACGCAGTTTGCGCAGCCGCCAAAAAACCGCTGATCACCTCACCGATTACAGAGAATCACTCCTGGGCCTTCAGGCTCGGAGGTAAATGCAATTGCTCTGGCTTGCGGCTCAGGCTAGGAAAGCCAAATCATGAGTTCGGTTATGGGATACGAAATTCGGGGCAAGGTCAGGCTAGGAGCACATTGAGACGTAGAGCTCTTCACAAAGCCAGAAGACGGCCATCAAGAATTCGCCAGGTCAAGCTAATGTTGTCCGACACAATGTGCAGGTAGAACGCTGTCATGCCAAACATGACGAACAGGTTTGTCCAGGTTGCCTTGTTCTTTTGCATAGCCAAGATGAACACTGCCGCGACAACGAACTTGGCCGCCACCACAATCCACATCACATCAACCTGTCCGATGTGAGCCAGTGCCACAAGCAGATGGTTTTGCTCATGAGCCTGCCCCGTGCTGAGTGCCCAATAGGTCGAGAGGGCATCAAGGAACTGGAGAACAATCACCAGCAAGTACAGGGATTTGACAGGCTGTTCGAGTTGTTCTGACGTGATAGCTTGTAGCCGCTTCATAACAAAATTCATGCTAGCCTTCGCATGTTATAATCATTGCAACAACTTATTTCTTAACGCTGTATAAAATTTATGCGCTCTATTGACCGCCGTTCGCTGGTTAAAGCTGGAACTGCTGCACCTTTTCTTTGCCCGGTCATTTCCATTTTTGCACAAACAGCAAATATGGATAAAGAAAAGCTGCCTTTTCGGTCGATAAATTTAGCCAACGAAGGAAAGGTGGTGGCAATTTTTTTCGACTTCACTTGCCCGTTCAGTGCGAAATACCATCCGACCTTAATTCGCTGGATGTCAACGGTTCCCAAAACAGTTCGTGTTGTTCAATTCCCCGTGGTGAATATCAGGGACAAAGAAGCCCTTAAAGAGCAGGTGACATCAGCGAAATGTTTTTATGCCGCAGCCAGCTTGTGCAGCTCAGCGCAGCTACAGATATTCGTCTCTAGCCTTTACGAGACTCGTCAACAATTCATCAACTCAATTGGCGCGCTGCCGATACCTGGCCAAATGGATCAACAGGTATCCCCATTGTCTTTGCCTTCCACCTGGATCAATGCAGCTAAGGCCGCTGCCATTAATCAAACCATATTTCATCGGTTGGTCACCTCGAACACTACCACTGAACAGGCCAGACTGGCAGCACGAAAATTAATAGATTACCGAATTATTGAAACGCCCAGCATTGGTATTGGAGGCCGTTATGTAATGTCGCCCGACAGCGCCAATGGCGATCAAGAAATGTTCTTTAATTTGCTTAATGGACTTGTATCTGAAATAGTTTAGATTAATGTTTTAATTATGTTTGTCAAAATTACAAAGTCTTTAAATATATTGAGAAAGAGCATGTTTGCAAAATCAGGCCCTACCTCGACCGTTATTGACGAAACTTTTTCTGGAAATGCTGACTTGGCTACTCACTTGCATCAAGATTCCTGGTATGGAATGCCTTTGCCAGCAGGCTATCAAGATGAAAATAAAAAAACAATATATCGCAAAGAAAACCGCAAAGAAATCTTGAGGGGACGTGTTGTGGCACATGTGCCTCATGGCGTTCTAATTGCCATCGCAAGCGGTGAAGTCGGTCTTGTGACACATGCAGAGCTGGATTGGTCCCCCAAGCGGGGCCGCAAGTATTTTCCAGTCGGAAGTGAGCATGATGTCATGATTTTGTCGCGGACCATGAATAACCGGCTTTATCTTTCAATCCGTAAGACAAACTTTCCAGAATATTTTAAAGAGTGCATTAAGGATATGCCAATCGGTTTGTCAATGATGTGCCGGATTGAAGCAATCAAAGATTACGGATTTTTTGTCACTGTCAAAGAAAATATCGACGTTTTCTTTCACAAAAGCACACTGTCAAATTTTGAGTCTTTTAAACTTCATGATTTGGTAGAAATTAAAATCACCGGCTACGATTATGAACACCACCGTTTATTGGCTGACTTGGCATGATTAAACTTGCTTTAACAGTCGTTTTCGTTCTGGGTTCGACCAGTGCAATTTCGCAAACAGTCAAGAATGTTCCATTTGATGAGTGCTTCACAGGCGCTGCAAACCGCTTCCAAGTTAGCAAGGTTGTCCTAGTTGCGATTGCAAAAACAGAATCCACATTCAATCCTGTCGCAGTCAGTCAGACAAACACGGATGGATCATTTGATGTTGGAATGATGCAAATTAATTCATCGTGGTTTCCAAAGCTGCAAAAACTAGGCATAGTTAATCACGATCTGCTTAATGGTTGCACGAATATTTATGTTGGCGCATGGAT
>Ga0308165_1003154_pt1 | contig 18146 bp, 14 predicted proteins | sample PhyWR2_FD_201032 | JGI IMG/M metagenome (GOLD analysis project Ga0308165, IMG submission 201032) | Phyllosphere microbial communities from UC Gill Tract Community Farm, Albany, California, United States - DLSLW.R2 | ecosystem: Host-associated > Plants > Phyllosphere > Unclassified | place: USA...
GTAGTGACCCAACAACAAGGATTGATAGAAAAAAAATCAACGTTTTCATAATATTTGGTTTAAACCCAAATATAAACTAAATATTTAGTTATTTAATATCTTGCTGTTCACTTTTATTAACGTTTTTCACAAACAACAATCCAAAGGCCTTTCCTTTTTCTTTGCCCCTATTTTTATGGTGAATTTTATGAGCCTTTCTAACAGCTTGCAGATACTTATTATTGCTCTTAAAAGTTTTAAACCTTCGGTGTACAAACCAATCGTGAATAACAAAGTACACAAGGCCATATATGGTGATCCCCAAGCCTATGGCAAATTTGTAGCCCAGGTTGCTGCGATCGATGTACATCAAGTATAGAGAAACGACGGCAAAAAGAAGTGCAAAAAGATCATTCCATTCAAAAAATGCATGCGATTTCTTGTGGTGACTTTTATGCAAAAACCAAAGTGGCCCATGAAATAAGTATTTATGTATGACCCATGAAAAACATTCCATCAATATAATTGTTACGAATACAACCAACATGCTAAAGACTACCATTTCCAGAATTTAAACTGTAAATACATATAAACCAACGAAAAACAATTAGATTGTCACTCAAATGTAATGTTACGATTCAATTTTTAATCAGTTGATTAACTTTTCAGATTAAACACCTAATTTTGACTAAATTATTAAAAAAGTCAGAAAGTAGAAAGGTAAAAATGATTGAGGCTGATAAAAAGCGAGAACAAATTATAGAAGGCGCCATCAAGCGTTTCAGCCATTTCGGTATTGGTAAAACTACCATGAACGATATCGCTGAAGATTTATCTGTTTCGAAGCCCTCGTTATATTATTATTTCCCCGATAAAAGAAGTTTAATTATTGGGGTAATTGAAAAGGTGTTTACCGATTATTTTGATCGGCTGAAGAAAAAGTATAATCCAGATGCAACATTAGAAACGGTGTTGTTTCAAACCATTGATATTCGAAACACCTTCTTTATGAAGTATTTTATGTTGAGAATATCGGAAGGACTTCCAGATATTTTTAGCGACGACCAAACGAAGAAGAAGCTAACCGATTTAAAAGATTCAGAAAAGGAATTTTATGCACAGATATTCGAAAGGGCACAGCGTAACGGTGAAATTAAGCACGAAAATATGGCTCACGTAGCCGAACTCTATCTGGAAAGCTTAATGGGACTTACAAACATGTGCATTATGCAGCTCGGAAAAGATCTTCTTCCAGATAAAAAGGCGGTAAATAAAATGACACAGAAGCAAAAAGACCTCTCCACTATTTTTACTAAAGGACTGAAATGTTAGTCGAGAGTTCGGAGTTCGGAGTTTGAAGACTAAATGCTTAAAAAGTCCGGAAGTCGGAAAGTCCGGGGTCCGAAGATAGAATGCTAAGCTGAAAGATTAAAGCGAAAAGACTAAAGCGGAAAGACTGAAGAAGCGACAAATCCTGATACTGGCTACTTGATACTCGCTACTTGATTCTCAATTACTAAAAAGAAACCCAAAAACAAAAAAAACAATACATTATGCTTAGAGTAAAACTGGCAACAATAATGCTGATTCTGTTTACTGGCATGGCCTTACCAGAAATGGTAGCTGCCCAACAGCGAGTAACCTTAAAAGATGCATTAACTTATGCCTTACAGAACAATGCCCGTGTTCGAAAATCTAAATTAGATATCCTGGGCGGAAGGTACAAAGTGGAGGAAGTAAGAGCGCAGGCCCTGCCTCAGCTTACCGGAACCGCAGGCTTAACCTATAACCCGATTATCGGTCAATTGGTAGCCGATTTTGGCGGTCAATCGCAAGCCATCAAACTGGGCCAAAACTGGAATTCGTCGGCTGGCGTTCAGCTTTCGCAGCAGTTATTTAACCAACAAGTTTTTACAGGCCTGCAGGCAGCCAAATCGAGTGAAGAATATTACAACCTGACTTCGCAGTTAACGGAAGAACAAATTATCGAATTGGTAGCGAATAACTACTATCAGGTTTTGGTAAACAGAGAGCAACTGGCCGTAATCGACACGAACATTAAAAATGTCGGCATAGTTGAGAAAGTAATTTCAAACCAGTATAAAAATGGGTTGGCCCGAAAAATCGATGTAGATCGGATTAGTGTAAACGTTACCAATTTAAATACGCAGCGTGAGCAAATTATCAACGCCGTTACACAATTAGAAAACCAGCTTAAGTTTGCGATGGGCATGCCGGTTAGCAACCCAATCGAGTTGCCGGCAACGGAATTAACTCAGGTTACCCAGCTACCAGTATTTACCGATTCGGTTGATCTGGCCAATAGAACTGAGGTTAAGCTCTTAAACAATCAGGATAAATTGCTGGCCTTACAACGTAAAGCCTACGTAGCAGAGTATTATCCATCGTTGGCATTAACCGGAAACTACACGTACTCAAGCCAGAGCAACAGTTTCGATTTCTTGAATTCGAATGCGGCGGCTATTGGCTATGGGGCTTCGGCAATTGGTTTAACGTTAAGGGTGCCAATTTTCAATGGATTTTTAACACGATCAAAAATCCGCCAGGCAGATGTGGAGATTATGAAGGCGAAGGAAGATAGAAAAGAATCGACGAACTCGTTAAATCTGGCGTATGAGAATGCCAAAATTCAGCTTCGCAATAATTTGAATACCATTAGGGCCCAACGCAAAAACGCAGATTTGGCGCAAGAAATTTATAAAAGCACGCAGAATAACTACAACAATGGTCTGGCTACCTTAACCGATTTGCTGGAAACAGAAAACTCGTTAACTGAGGCACAAAACAGCTATAACCAGGCTTTGTTAAACTATAAGATAGCCGAAATACAATTAATAAAATCAAACGGAAACATTAAATCGCTAGTACAATAGAAATGAAAAGAGTAATTACCATAATTATCGTAGTTGTTGTTGCCCTTGGTGCAATAGCTTATGTTTTAAGCAACAATAAAAAGAAGAACGAAGAGAAAACTGCTTTCATTGCTAAAGGTGGTGGTGCCGTTGCGGTTCGTGTTGCTACAGTAGAGAAAAAAGTTGTAAACCTCGATTTTGTTGCAAACGGAAACTTTGTTCCTAAACAAGAGCTAAACTTCTTGTCGGAAAACGCAGGCCGGGTTAAAGCAATTTATGTTGATGAAGGCGATCGCGTGAGCAAAGGTCAGGTTTTGGCCCGTATTGATGCAGAGATCATTAATACCGACAGAGAAACTGCGGAAGCGACTTACCAAAATGCAAAAAGGGACCTGGCGAGATATCAAAGCTCATTTGAAACCGGCGGTGTTACCCAACAGCAATTAGATCAGGCAAAATTGGCCGCAGAGAATGCTAAATTACGCTTACAGGCTTCGCAAAGAAGGGTGAGCGATGCAAATATCAAATCGCCGATAAACGGTATTGTTAACAAAAGGTACATTGAAGTGGGTGCTTTTGTTACCGCTCAGGGAACCCAGCTTTTCGAACTTGTTGATGTTTCTAAGCTAAAGCTTCAGGTTAGTGTTAACGAATCGCAGGTGGCAAACTTAAAAATTGGCAATACCGTCGATATACAATCTTCAGTTTTTCCTGATCAGAAATTTTCAGGTAAGATTACGTTTATTGCGCCAAAGGCCGATGCAACTTTAAATTTCCCTGTTGAAATTGAGGTTAGCAACGATAGCAAAAACAGCTTAAGGGCGGGTATGTATGGCACCGCGGTGTTTAACTTCCCTAAACAAGCGCCAAGTATTTTGGTTCCACGTACCTCTTTTGCTGGTAGCGTTAGCAGCAACCAGGTGTTCGTGTTAGATAAAGCAAACAATACGGCTAAGGTTCGTAACGTTACTTCGGGCCGCATTTTGGGCGATAACGTAGAGATTCTTAATGGATTGAACGAAGGCGAAACCGTTATTACAAGTGGACAGATCAATTTGGCCGAGGGTACGCCAGTAAGTATTGTAAAATAGGTCAATTCACAGTTCTCAGTTTACAATTCTCAGTTTACAGATTGTCATGCTGAGCATAGTCGAAGGGCATATTAGTTCAATCGCAATAAAGAAAAACAAAGGTTAATAGTTGATGGTCGATGGTTAATAGGCGGTATTTCATATCTCGAATCTCACATCTCCTATCTCAAATCTAAAAAAATGAAGATAACAGACATTTCAATAAAAAGGCCCTCGCTGGTGATTGTGGTTTTTACCGCACTCACATTACTGGGGCTATTAAGTTACTTTTCGTTGGGTTACGAATTACTTCCGAAATTCTCCAACAACGTAGTATCTATTTCAACCATCTACCCCGGCGCTTCGCCAAACGAGGTTGAAAACACCGTAACAAAAAAGATTGAGGATGCGGTATCCTCTATGGAGAACATTAAAAAGATCAACTCCGTATCATTCGAGAGTTTATCGACGGTAACCATTACCTTAACCGATGCAGCAAATATCGATATCTCGTTAAATGATGCACAACGTAAGGTGAACGCCATCCTTGCCGATTTACCGGAAGATGTAAAAGCACCTTCGTTAAGTAAATTCTCGCTTGATGACTTACCTGTAATTACCATGACGGCATCTGCCAATATGGATGATGTATCGTTTTACGATTTGATCGACCAAAGGATTGCCCCGGTAATTTCGAGGGTAAACGGTGTTGCGCAGGTTAATTTGGTGGGCGGTTCTGAGCGTGAAATTCAGGTATCTTTAGATGCTGCTAAATTGCAAGGTTATAACCTTTCAGTTCCGCAGGTACAACAAATGATTTTAAGCTCGAACCTCGATTTCCCTACAGGAAGTGTAAAAACAGAGAATCAGGATGTATTGATCCGTTTATCGGGAAAGTACAGAAGTATAGAAGAACTTAGAAACCTGGTTTTAACAACTGCTCAAACAGGGTCGCAAATCCGCCTGCGTGATGTTGCCGATGTACAAGATTCGAAAAAAGAAACTGAAAAACTCGCTCGTATCAATCGTCAGGCATCTATTGCCATCCAAATCATTAAACAAAGTGATGCAAATGCGGTAGAAGTGAGTGAAGGTACACACGCCATTATAGCGAAGCTAAAAAACGAATATGCGGCAAACAAGCTTGATATCAATATCGTAAACGACAGTTCGATCTTTACATTGGAATCTGCAGATGCCGTAATTCACGATTTAATTCTCGCCGTTATACTTGTGGCCTTCGTAATGCTCTTCTTCCTTCACAGTTTGCGTAACGCGTTAATTGTAATGGTATCTATTCCGGTTTCCCTGGTCGCAACCTTTATCGGCATCAGCCTATTCGGGTTTACCTTAAACCTGATGTCGCTATTGGGTCTCTCCCTTGTGGTAGGTATCCTGGTGGATGATGCGATTGTGGTGTTGGAGAACATCCAGCGACACATGGAAATGGGCAAGAACAAGGTTAGGGCAGCATCTGATGCAACCCGCGAAATTGGCTTTACCGTTGTATCGATTACTTTCGTAATTGTGGTAGTGTTCTTCCCAATTGCTGTAAGTACCGGTTTGGTGTCGAACATTTTGCGCCAGTTCTGTATTGTGGTAATCATCGCAACACTGCTTTCGCTTTTGGCCTCATTTACCATTGTACCGTTAATTTTCTCTCGTTACGGAAAGTTAGAGCACATTGAGGGCAAAAACATGTTTGGCCGCTTTATCCTCTGGTTCGAAAAACAGTTAAAGAAATTTACGTTGTGGATTACAAGTATCCTCACCTGGTCATTAAACCACAAAGCGTTAACATTGATCATGGTTTTTGTAATGTTTCTGGGTTCATGTGGCTTATTGGGCGCAGGCTTCATCGGTTCGGAATTCTTCCCGAAATCTGATAAGGGAGAGTTTTTGGTTCAGATTGAGCTTCCAAAAGATGCACCGCTGGAACAAACCAACTTTTATACCCAAAGGGCAGAAGCTTTCTTAAACAAACAACCAGAAATTGTTCAGCTAATTACAACGGTTGGACAAGCGAGTGGCGATTTCGGAGGTACACAGGCAACAGCTTATAAATCTGAGATCAATGTTCGTTTGGTCGATCGTAAAGAGCGTGAAGGTGTGTCATCTGACGTATTTGCCACGAAGATGAGTCGTGCCCTGGCCAAAGAGTTGGTTGGAGCCAAAGTAAAAACTGTTCCAATTAGTATTTTAGGTATTGCCGAAAACGCACCGATCAGTTTGGTGGTAATGGGCTCTAACTTAGATAGCGCTTTAAAATATGCGCAAGGTGCACAAGCCGTTTTAAAAACCATTCCCGGTGCTACCGAGATCAAATTATCCGTAGAAAAAGGTACACCCGAAATTAATGTTCAGGTAGATCGCGATAAAATGTCGGCGCTGGGTTTAACCCTCGCTACAGTAGGTTCTACAATGCAAACCGCTTTTGCCGGTAATACTGATGGTAAGTTTAGAAAAGGCGAGTATGAGTATGATATTAATATTCAGTACCAGAGTTTTAACAGAAAGAACATTGATGACGTGCGTAACCTGATTTTTGTAAACGATAAGGGCGCACAAATCAAGTTGTCACAATTTGCCACCATTACAGAAGGTTCAGGCCCGAGTCAGTTAGAGCGTTTAAACAAATCGACATCAGTATCGGTTCAAGCGCAATCTATCGGTAGGCCAACAGGAACCATTGTTGCAGAGTTTCAGGAAAAACTCGAAGACATGCAGAAAAATGGTAAACTTAAAGCTCCGGTTGGTGTAAGTTACACCTGGGCAGGAGATCAGGAAAACCAGGCCGAAGGTTTTGGTACCCTGGGTATTGCCTTGCTTGCATCGGTAATTTTGGTTTACCTGATTATGGTAGCCCTTTACGATAGTTTTGTTTACCCATTGGTGGTAATGTTCTCGCTTCCATTAGCGGTAATTGGGGCATTACTTGCACTGGCCTTAACCAATAACTCAATCGGTATCTTTACCATTTTAGGTTTAATTATGCTGATGGGTTTGGTGGCGAAGAATGCGATTATTTTGGTCGATTTTACCAACCACTTAAAGGCAGAGGGTAAAGAAACCAAAGAAGCATTGGTGCTAGCCAACCACGCACGTTTGCGCCCAATTTTGATGACAACCATCGCCATGGTATTTGGTATGCTTCCAATTGCATTGGCATCGGGAGCAGGTGCCGAATGGAAAAATGGTTTGGCATGGGTAATTGTGGGTGGCTTAACCAGTTCGTTGTTCTTAACCTTAATTGTGGTGCCAGTAGTTTATTTAATCTTCGATAGAATGTTGGAAAAACTTGGCTTCAACAAAAAAGGCAAAACGATTGATGAATTAATGGTTGAACCGTATGACCACAAAGATGTGCTTGAATATGATTTAGATCACGGAAAATAACGTCCATCCCTATTATAGTGAATTAGTCCCGATGCAAATCGGGACTTTTTTTTGTTTGAAACTTTCCGAACCTTCGCATTGGTTGAAACTCAATGTTATTTGTAAATGAAAACAAAAACATTGTCACCCTGAGCGGAGTCGAACGGCGATGTTTACCTTGTTTTTCTAGTGTCTGGTCGTAGCGTCTCCCTACGCACCTTTCCGTAATTTAAGCCGTAGCGAAACGCTACGACTAGGACGGGCCGCCACGTCATTCCCACGCAGGTGGGAATCTTAATGCGTTATGCTATTTTTTTTGCATTAAGATCCCCAGTCAAGCTGAGGATGACGACCGTTCATGCTAAATTGCAGATGCAACCAAAAAAGAGGATGTTTATTAATCGAACTAAGGTTATAACGCCCTCGATTTCTTAATAGTCAATTTTTAAAAACACACACACAAACAAATTTTGGCCCAAGATTGTATATTAGCGATATGTTTAGGTATTTTCTATCCCTTTTTCTTGTGTGCTTCTCCTTGTTGGTTAAAGCACAACATCCGCCTGTTTTCCCTGCAATGTCAACCGATTCATCGTTTATTAAGCTGGCAAACTTAAATATCAACCTCGTAAAGTACAGTTACAAACCTAATGGAGTTCGGTTTCTTGTTGTACACGATAACGAAGATACTGGCGTAAAAGCCGGCTTTGATTATATCCGCTGGAGCGGTGGCGAATTAATCGACAGTCAGTATGGGGGCGTTAGAGATTATGTTTTCAACCACATGGACGACCCTTACCGCATCGATCCAAATGCGATTTATACAGAGAAGGGTGTAAATACCCGCTTGAAAAAAATCCCCTACAGCTCAAACGAAGTAGAAAAACTGATTACTGATGCCGGAAAGCAGATCGTTGATTTTTACAATCCCAAAGCGCTTGGCTACATTTTAACACTGCACAATAACGCGGATGGAGGATTTGGCATCTCATCGTATCTACCGGGGTACGATTTATCGAGCACGGCAGATTCGGTGTACATCAACTTCGAAATGGATGGCGATGACTTGATTTATGTAACAGAGCCCCGGTTGTTTACCAGTTTAAAAAAGGCAAACGTAAATGTAATCCTTCAATCCAAATTTGCCGAAAACGACGGGTCGCTGTCCGTATACGCCATGCAACAAAATATTCCGTATATCAACGTAGAAGTTCAGCATGGCCATTTAGACGAAAATCTACGATTGATTGAACTGGCAATTGCAACGCTTAAGGAATATCAATTAATTAGGAACGAATAATGAAATTTGCTAAATTTGATTATGAGTATACTGGTAAATACAAAAAACGAACGAGAAGAAAAAGTACTTATTGCTTTTTAAGACAGTCTCGACTATAAGTATCGATCAGATATTGCTGAGACGGTTAGTAAACCTGACATAATTTTTCTAGATCAATACAATAAAGAGATAGATCAGGCAGACGCTGAAGTGAACAACGGCGATTTCATTGACCACGATGACGTTGAACTTTTATCTCAAAACAGACGCAAAACAGTTTAATGAAAATCAAGTGGAATAAATCTGCAGTTAAACAACTGCTAGATATTATTCAATATCTTGAAGAAAATGGCGAGTTCGAATATACCGAGAGATTAGAAAATCGGATTCTCAGCAAAATAAAATCCATTCCAATACTGATCAACACTTTTCAACAGGACCGACTGAAACGGGAAAATGATGGCAGCTTTTTCGCTTTCGAAATCGACAGCTACAAAATTTCTTTCAGACATGTGCGGGATGATATTCGGATTCTTAGAATCAGACACACACAAGCAGACGTCCTTACACCCGTTAATCATTATTCAATAGCCTTTATTTTAGTCACTAAAAAGCTAACTAACAACCCAAAGCAGCCAATAACGGCATAAGAATACTGCAGGCTCGATAGTTCAGAGATACCACCAATCAGCGGCGGACCTAACAAAAAGCCGAAATAACTCACGCTCGAAACAATTGCAATGGCTATTCCGGGCGCTACTTTGCCGTTTTTGCCTGCCACGCTGTAGACTGTTGGTACAATGCTCGAAACACCGATACCAACGAGCATAAAGCCTATTGTTGCCGTAACTACAAAAGGAAAAAACACAGAAGTAAACATACCTGCGGAAATGATCAGTCCACTAATTTTGATTGTCGTTCTTCTTCCTAATTTTCCGATTATCTTATCGCCAATAAACCTGCCTGTGGCCATCATAATCATAAACGAGGCGTAACCCAAAATAACAAGTGAGTGGGGCGCACGAACAATGTCTTTAAAATAAACGCCACTCCAATCGAACATGGCCCCTTCGGTTGCCATGCTGCAAAAGCCGATAATACCCAACTGAATGAGGTTCCATTCGGGCATCACAAACTTTTTCTTCCGCTCTGTTACTGCCCCTTTTCCGGGAACGAGATGTTTGTGGTTTAGCGCTACGTTTATAAAAATTAAAAAGCTGATGATCCAAAAATGGTAATACGGAGTAATGTGTAAATTAATCATCAGCAGCCCAATCAAGGCGCCGGTAAATCCGGCCACGCTCCATGCGCCATGAAAGGAAGTCATAATCGAACGGCCAAACATTTTTTCGGCCTCGGCCCCTTGCGTATTTACCGAGATATTGCACATGTTACCTACTACGCCAAAGAGAAACAGAAATACAGCCAAGTGCCATGGTGCGGAGGCCAGCCCCAAATTTGTAAGTGCTAAAACATAAAGCGGAGCAGTAATGGTGAGTACCTTTTTGCTTCCGAAGCGTGTTACCAAACGTCCGGATATAACCATGGTAAACAGTTGCCCTGCCGGAAGCGCCAACAAAATGCTGCCCAGTTCGCCATCAGAAAGCTTCAAACTGTTTTTAATATCGGGAATTCGGCTTGCCCAGGATGCAAATGCGATTCCTTGTCCGAAATAAAACAGCGCCACGGCTACTCGAATACGATTTAAAGCACGCTCTGCGGTTTCGGGGAGAATGGTAACATTAATGGCTTCGCGATTTGCATTTATTTCTTCCAAAATAATGAGGATTTTAATGGTTTGGGATTTGCAATGCAAAGTTCCTCAAATGGATTGGAAATCGAAACATTTTTTTTCGATAAGTTCGGTCAATCGTCATCCCGACGAATACCGATCAAATCGTCATCTCGACCGAATCAAATCGTCATCTCGACCAAATCAAGCCGTCATTTCGACCGAATTAAACCGTCATCTCGACCGTAGCGGAGAGATCTTTACCCAAAAAGTCATCCGATGAATACCTGCACCTGGCTATATTCATCGGATGACTATCAATCAACCCGTCATCTCGACCAAATCGAGCCGTCATCTCGACCGTAGCGGAGAGATCTTTTCTACCAAAAAAGTCATCCAATGAATACCTGCACTTGGCTATATTCATCGGATGACTATCAATCAAACCGTCATCTCGACCAAATCAAACCGTCATTTCGACCAAATCAAATCGTCATCTCGACCGAAGCGGAGAGATCTTTTCTACCAAAAAAGTAATCCAATGAATACCTGCACTTGGCTATATTCATCGGATGACTATCAATCAAATCGTCATCTCGCCCAAATCAAACCGTCATCTCGACCGAAGCGGAGAGATCTTTTACCAAAAAAGTAATCCAATGAACCTGCGCACCTGGCCACATTCATCGGATGAAAACTCAAATTAAATATGTATCGCTCTGTTATCAGTTGCAGCTAACGCAGCTTCTTTCAACGCTTCAGTATAAGTAGGGTGAGCATGACAAGTACGGGCAATATCTTCTGCTGACGCACGGAACTCCATCGCAATTACCGCTTCTGCAATCATATCCGCAGCACGCGGGCCAATCATGTGTACACCTAAAACTTCATCAGTTGTAGCGTCAGCCAAAACTTTAATGAAACCGTCGGTGTCCATGCTTGCTTTTGCACGACCGCTGGCTTTAAACGGGAATGAACCCGCTTTGTATTTCGTTCCCTTTTCTTTCAGTTGCTCTTCGGTTAAACCTACCGAAGCAACCTCTGGCCAGGTATAAACCACGCCGGGAATTAAATTATAGTTGATGTGTGGCTTCTGTCCGGCAATAGTTTCAGCAACATAAGTACCTTCATCTTCTGCCTTGTGGGCCAACATGGCTCCGGTAATTACGTCGCCAATGGCATATACACCTTTAACCGAAGTTTCCAAATGTTCGTTTACCGGAACTTTTTTGCCTCTTTCTTCAACCGTGATTCCTATCTTTTCTAAGCCTAGGCCTTCGGTGTAAGCGGTACGACCAACAGCAACAATGCAGTAATCGGCCTCTAAAGAAATATTTTCACCTTTCGGGGTTTCGGCAGTTACAGTTACCGTTTTCCCTTTTGTAGTTGCTCCGGTAACTTTATGGCCCATGTAAAACTCCATTCCAAGGGTTTTCTTCAACACCCGTTGAAGCTCTTTGCCCAACCCGGCATCCATTGTGCCGATAATAGATGGTAAGAATTCGACAACAGAAACTTTTGTACCGAGGCGGGCATATACAGACCCCAACTCTAAGCCAATTACACCTCCACCGATTACAACCATCGTTTTAGGAACCTCCTTAATGTTTAAGGCTTCTGTAGAAGTGATAATGCGTTTTTTATCGACAGGTAAAAATGGTAAAACGGTTGGTTTTGACCCGGTTGCAATAATTACGTTTTTGGCAGATAATGTTTCCGTAGAACCATCGCTTTTGGTAACCAAAATAGTGTTTTTATCAACAAAAGAACCCACACCTTCGTACGAATCGATTTTGTTTTTCTTAAATAAATAGGTAATACCTGCGGTGTTTTGCGCAACAACATCGTCTTTGCGGGCGATCATTTGTTTCATATCAACCTTTAAATCTTTCAGGTTGATTCCGTGGGTTGTAAACGTATGAGCAGCGTTGTGGAAATGCTCCGAAGAATCTAATAGCGCCTTCGATGGAATACAGCCTACGTTTAAGCAAGTGCCTCCAAACGTTTTGTACTTCTCTATAACTGCAGTTTTTAACCCTAGCTGAGCACAACGGATTGCGCCTACATAACCGCCCGGCCCTGAACCGATAACAACGACATCGTATTGCATAATTTCTTTAAAATTTTGATTGTTCAAAGGTAGCGAAAAAAGCTAAAAGACTAAAGTTAAAAGACTGAAGAGAGTCCGAAAGTCGGGAAGTCCGAAGTCCGAAGATTAAAAAGCTAAAAGACTGAAGAGAGCCCGAAAGTCGGGAAGTCCGAAGTCCGAAGATTAAAAAGCTAAAAGACTGAAGAGAGCCCGAAAATCGGGAAGTCCGAAGTCCGAAGATTAAAAAGCTAAAAGACTGAAGAGAGCCCGAAAGTCGGGAAGTCCGGAATGGGAAGATTAAAAAGCTAAAAGGCCAAAGCTGAAAGGTTAAAAATCAGAGACTTAAATCTCATAAAGTACTGCGCTGCCTTGTCTGCATGCGGTATAAGCTATCGCTAACCCTTGCCCTTTGGGGAGGTTGGGAGGGGATGTTATTCGATTACCTTATTATCAATAATAAACTGCTTTGCGTGTGCTAAGTTTAAAAATAACTGATCGGCGATTTTTAATTTTTGATGCGCCCGAACGTTATTTTGAATAGCATAACAGGTAATGCCAGCGGCCAACGCCGACTTCACTCCATTAACGGTATCTTCAAAAACAATACACTCCTCTTTAGCCAAACCCAGCATTTTTACGCAAATATTATAACTTTCGGGGTCGGGTTTGCTCATCGTAACATCTGTACGGGTAACAAAAAGCTTGAAGTATTTAGCCAGTCCATTTCGCTCAAACACTGCTTCAACATCAACTCTGGGGCTCGCCGTTACTACCGCAAGCGTAAGTCCTTTTTGATAAAAATACTGAACAAAATCGAGCGCAAATGGCATCAACTCAATATCTTTGGTTTTAAAGCCGTTAAAAGTAATTAGCTCTCTCCTATCGATAAAATCTGTGAGATCGGTATCAATTTTATATTTGTTTATTATGGTTTTTGCATTTTGAGGCAGCGGAATTCCGGCATAATTAGAAAGCCAGTCTTTGAAATCGATAACAACGCCGTATTGACTGAGGAATTCATTCCAGCAATCGAAGTGAAACCGCTCAGAATCTATCAATGTACCGTCTAAATCAAACAACAACGCTTTTATTTTACTCATATTTTTAAATTAATGACACAAAGTTAGAAGAATAGATAGATTTATGTGCTTAAGACTAAGGACTTCGGACTCAAGACTTCAGCCTAAGGGATTACTTCAAATAAGAAAAACTGTTGAACTTGTGCCTTTCCAAAGTTGTTGTCTACGCAGAGTACAAGCGAACGGTTCCCGTTAGCAAGCCGCGGGCCAAACGTTACACCCTCAATATTGTCGATATGCATGTTGAGGCTATCAAAATCAAACAGTAGCTTCTTTACGAGCGGCCTTGGTGGTTTGCTAATAAACGAAGGGTTATCGATAACGTTTTCAGCGCCATCCAAATCAACAAGATAAAGTTTCACGAAAGAATGGTCGTCGCGCCCCTTTGCCCAGGCCCGCTCCATTACTAATAAGGTGTGATTATTTACTGCTAATATCTCCGAAATTCCATTTAAATTCCAATCGCTCGGTGCCGTTGGGTTTATGGGCAACGCATCGAGATTATACGCATATTGCGCCACGGTCGTATTTTTAGCTACATCAAACTTCAAAATTCTCGTTAAAGCCTTGTCGTATTCAAAGTGCGATTGTTGGCCATCCTGATAAAGCGGTTCCTCTAAGCTGGCATACAATGTTTTGTAATTATCGGCGTAACTTAAGCCTTCAAAGAACGCATTTTTCCGAACGCCATATTGCCGCTTGGTAATATGGAAGCCATTTGGTAGAGGAACTGTATCTAAATATTTTCCCGCTGTAGAAATGAAGGTTAGCGCTGGTTGAACAATTGTTGTGTCTGTTGAGCGGAATAACCGTTCTCCCTCATTGCTCCAAACCAAGGTATTTTTTAGCGGATTATAGCGAACCGATTCGCCATCGGCTTTCGAGCTTCCGCCTTGTCGATATTTAGGGTATTGCGTGCCATCTTTCTGCGGGATAAATATAACACCAGTTATTTTTACCGTATCTATCTTATTCTTATTGATATCAATTTTCGCGGTGTAAATTCTTGCGGGACTGATACTGGAGGGATCGTCGCTGATGAGGTAATATTGATCGTTCTTCGCATCGTAATCAATACCCGACAGGCCGCCAACGGCCGTATTTTGAAAGGTAGAATTCAACGGCAGAACGTACTCGCTTAAAAATTTGGTTGATGTAATTGATCGTTCCTCTTGATTTACGGATACATTTTTCTTCGTAATACAAGAAGAAAGCATCAGCAGAACAACAAAATATACAAGAGGTGCTTTTGAGGGCATTTTTTTCAAAATCGAACGGTTTTATCGACAAAAGTAGAGAAAATGTTGCTAGCAAGTAATTAAAAAAGAGAAGCCAAGTTTTTAAAAAACCTGACTCCCCTAAAAAAACGATCCTCCTCTTAAAACAACTTCCCGATTACACGGTAAGTGACATTGTCTCCATCCACCACTTCTTCGTAGTAAACATCATCGGGAGAAACGAAATATTTTTCGTTTTTGATGGTAACCTCTCTGCAACCTTCTGGCAATTCGGTAATCGTATCGCCAATTTGATGGGCATTAACCGATCCATCGGCCGTATTAAGTACACCATCTTTACCAGCAACAATATACACAGTTGCGCCTTCAGCATTTTGCCCCTGAGTATAATAAACGCCTTTGTATTCGTAATAATCAACGCCATTAATGGTAACCAAATTTGCATCTTCTGGTAAATTGGGAACTTCGGCACCAACTGGCGGAACCACTACTTCATACTGGTTGTTATTTTGCTGATAAAACAACCCGCCGGAGTAATAAAACTGATTTGCGCCATAGTAGAATGGATAATAGCCATACGGTAAAACGCCGATCCTGATTCCTAAAAATGGGCGGTAATAGTTGTAATAACTATAGTATGGGCGGTAATATGGCCTTCCGAATCCCGGGCGATAGCCATAGCTCGGTCTGTACCGATAAGCCGAACGATAATTGGGGCGATACCCAGGCCTGTTATAGCTGTAGCTCGGGCGACCTGGCCTAATGCTGGTGTTATTCGACCGCGGCACGTAACTACCTCTGTTTGGCGCTTGCGAAATTCTGCTGCCCGAGGGTGCTCGCATCGATGGGCTTCTGGAAATTGATCCGCCTCTTGATGGGGCCACGGCACCAGATCTACCGCCGCCACTCCTGCTTGGCCGCTGTGCCGAAACACTTTCAACGCTTAAGGTTGCAATCATCGCTGCTGCAGCGAAAACAACCAATCCTTTATTTAATAACCTTTTCATTTTGTGGTGTTTAATTCGATTAACTATATGACGATGAAAACCGCAAAAAGATTGCTCACAAACCCGTTTTAACTAAATTTTGATAAAGGAATGACGAATTAAGCTAAAAGACCAAAGCTGAAAGACTAAACTGTGCCAAGAGCATTTTAAAGCTGAAAGGCTAAAGCTAAAAGACTAAGCCGTGCCCCGAGCATTTTAAGCTGAAAGCTAAAAGACTAAAGTTGTGCCGCGGGCATCTATTGGCGAAAAGATTAAAGTCAAACAAATCGAAAACACCGTTTGAAGCACCCAATCTTATAACTTGATACTCGTTACTCAATACTCGTAACTAACAAACCTTTTACCACAGGTTTCTTGTTATGCGTTTGCAATCGCCTATCTTTAAAACTTTATTCTTAAAAAATTATTTAAATGAACTTTTCCAGATTTTTTAGTCTCTTATTTCTTCTGTTTATTTCCAGTAAATTGTTTGCTCAGCAAACGGATTCGGCGTATGTTAGAGAAAACTACACCAAAATTGAACGTCAAATCCCGATGCGTGACGGGGTGAAGCTGTTCACGTCGATTTATATCCCCAAAAATCAAACCAAAAAGTATCCGTTTCTCATCAACAGAACGCCTTACACGGTTGCACCTTATGGCGAGGACAAGTATAAAACAAGCCTCGGGAATTTTCCGGCGATGATGCGTGAGGGATTCATCTTTGTGTATCAGGATGTGAGGGGCCGTTGGATGAGCGAAGGGACTTTTGCCGACATCCGCCCACAAACTACCAAAAAAGGAAAAAAAGATATCGACGAAAGTACAGATACCTATGATACGATCGACTGGCTGATAAAAAACGTTAAAGGAAACAATGGAAATGCGGGAATTTATGGAATTTCTTATCCCGGCTTTTACTCCACTGCCTCGCTGCCTAATGCGCACCCGGCGTTAAAGGCGGTTTCGCCGCAGGCGCCGGTAACGGATTGGTTTATGGGCGATGATTTTCATCACCGAGGTTCGCTGTTCGTAATGGATGCTTTCAGTTTTATGAGCAGCTTTGGTGTTCCGCGTCCGAATGCAATTACGCCCGACAAGGGGCCAAAGGGCTTTCAATTTCCGATTCAGGATAATTATCGCTTTTATTTGGAAGCAGGATCGGTAAAGAACCTTAAGGATAAATATTTTGCTGATAGTATTCAATTTTGGAACGATCTGTTTAAACATCCAAATTTGGATACCTTTTGGAAAGCACGACTAATTACACCGCATTTAACTAAGGTGAAGCCAGCCGTAATGGTTGTTGGTGGCTTTTTCGACGCTGAAGATGCTTACGGAACATTTGCCACTTACAAAGCCATTGAAAAACAAAATCCCGGCGCCAACAACATTTTGGTTGCGGGACCATGGTTCCACGGCGGATGGGTACGCAGCGATGGTTCTTATTTCGGAGATATTACTTTCGGAAAAACCACCAGCATCGATTACCAGCAACAATATGAACTGCCATTTTTTAAGCACTATTTAAAAGGAGAAGGAACCTTTAATCCTGCCGAAGCCAATATTTTCGTAACCGGCTCAAATGAATGGAAAAAGTTTGCGAGCTGGCCGCCAAAAGATGTCGAGACCAAAAATTTGTATTTACAACCTAACGGCAAGTTGAGCTTCGAAAAAGTAGGCCGTACAGATAGTTGGGACGAATACGTGAGCGATCCGAATAAGCCGGTTCCTTATCAAGATGGAATTCAAGCGAGGCGAACGAGAGAATATATGATCGATGACCAGCGTTTTGCATCGCGGCGACCGGATGTTCAAAGTTATGAAACGGATGCTTTGACGGAGGATATTACATTAACAGGGCCGGTACTGGCAAATTTGGTGGTTTCTACCACTGGAACGGATGCCGACTATGTTGTAAAATTGATTGATGTTTATCCGGAGGATGCGCCTAACCCGAGCCCGAATCCCAAAAATTTAGTCATGGGCGGCTACCAAATGTTGGTTCGCGGAGAGATTATGCGTGGAAAATATCGCAATAGCTTCGAAAAACCTGAACCATTTGTACCTGGTGTAATCACCAAAGTGAATTACCCCTTGCCCGACGTGGCGCATACCTTTAAAAAAGGACATAAAATTATGATCCAAATCCAAAATTCGTGGTTTCCACTAGCCGACCGTAATCCACAAAAATTTATGGATATTTACCAGGCGGAGCCAGGCGATTTTCAGAAAGCCACACAGAAAATTTATCACGATGTACATAACAGCTCGTTTATTACGATTTCGGTGTTGAAATAGGTAGATACTATTGAACAAACCACCCCCAACCCCTCCTTGAAAATAAGGAGGGGAGCTCCGGTTAAGGAGCAAAAAGATAGCAGACATAAAACTCTATCGAAATGTAGCTAACATTAAAAAGAACATCGAACTGGAATACAAATCC